>Ga0180932_1042_pt1 | contig 152354 bp, 156 predicted proteins | sample Deesub1362A_J573_FD_124189 | JGI IMG/M metagenome (GOLD analysis project Ga0180932, IMG submission 124189) | Archaeoglobus sp. JdFR-24
CTACCGCATTCCTTATTATGTTGTCGAACACAGAACTCAACGCCTCATCAGCCATGACAGTACAATCACCTTCTACTCTGAAATCAACTGAATAGCTTTCAATAACCTCTTCTATAACACTTCTAACATCATATGCTTCTAAATCTTGATCAGAAGATCTAATGGATTCAAGCGCCATCATATCTTTTATCAGTTTGACACTTCTTTCTATTGCTTTGAAAGCTGTGTTTAGCAGTTCTTTATCCTTTGTATCAATCAATTCAAGAACTCCGCTAACAACATTCAGATTATTTAGTACGTCATGTCTCAGGATTTTGTTTATTAATTTGAGAAGTTCGTTAAATTTAATTAACTCCTCCTCTGCCCTCTTTTTGTCTGTTATATCGTAGACAAAATGGATGTACACCTTCCTACCATCTTGAGTTATGTAATTTGAGGGATAGATGGCTGAGTTAATCCAGCTGTTCGTTTTAGGTTCGAAAAATTCCCTCTCAATTGCACACCTTTTTTTAACAGCCTCCTCTAGCGGACATCCTGGATAGGGACCATTTAGGTTGTGTATCACCTTTGGGCAGTATTTTCCCAATAAATCTTCCATATCCGTTTGATCTTCCAGCACTTTATTGGCAAGAACGATGTGATGTTCCTCATCAACCAGCAACACATAAAAGGGGAGCGAGTCGATGAATTCCTTGATTTTTGAAGCAAGCTCATCATTTAGTATCTTAGTCTCTTTAACCCGACTACATCTGACCATAAATTTATCTCCTTAATTCATATTGGTTTTAGGAAAGTATAGACTTATCGGTATTCTCTCATCATTCGAGGTTATTGAGTGAGATGCATTAACCTCAAGTAAAACCTTTATCGGCCATATACCAAACTTTTCTCGCAATATTACAACAATAGTTGTGTCTATGATCCTCTTTGAAATTTCTGCAGCCTTTAACCTATTTTTTTAGAAGATAGATAACGGATGTATTGAAAGAAAAGGAAAAAAGGCAATAATATAGATTAATCGAAAAATAAAGTTCTAAAATCTCTTCTTTTAGCCCCGTTCTTGATACAAAGAGGTAAATAAAAATTTAATTGCTCTTCCTTCACATTTCTCTCATTGAAACATCAATCCCTCCTCAATCCTCCTCACCAGTCCTTACCTTCACCACTCTCTCAACAGGTATTACGAAAATCTTTCCATCTCCCGGCTTACCGGTTCTTGCAGAGTTTATTATTGTCTCAATAGCCTTATCAACTCTCTCATCTTCAATGACCAGCTCAACCTTTACCTTTGGAAGCAAATCCACCTGCATCTCCCTACCTCTGAACTGCAGAGTTATCCCTTTCTGCTCTCCTCTCCCCTTAACCTCACTCACTGTCATCCCAACAAAGTTCTCTTCCTCTAATGCTTTCTTTACTACCTCAAACCTCTCTTGCCTTATTATTGCCTCTATCTTCTTCATTTAATCCACCTCAAGCATCCACCTCAAGCATAAGCCTTCTCGCCATGCTGTGAAATGTCCAGTCCAACATATTCTTCCTCCTCGCTAACTCTCAGACCAATCGTTAAATCAATTATCTTTGCAAGGACAAATGTCACAACAAAGGCATAGACTATCGCCGCCAGGGATGCCAGTACCTGTACCATAAATTGCTCTACATTACCATACAGCAATCCTGAGTACTCATTCACAGCCATGGTTGCGAATATGCCTGTTGCAATAGCTCCCCACAGTCCGCCAACGCCGTGTATCGCCCATGCATCCAGGCTCTCATCCAGTCCCATTTTCACTCTGAACAGCAAAGCCCTGTAGCATATGGTTCCTGCGACACTGCCTATGATAAGGGATGAAAGCACATCAACGTAGCCAGCGGCAGGAGTTATGGCAACAAGCCCAGCTATAGCACCACTCACCATCCCAAGAGAGCTTGGCTTTCCGGTAAACCAGCTGACAAGCATCCAGCTTAAGGCACCTGATGCAGCCGCCAAGTTTGTAACCAAAAATGCATTCGCAGCCAAGCCATTTGCAGCCAGAGCACTCCCACCATTGAACCCGAACCATCCGAACCACAGCAGTGCAGCTCCAAGTAATGCCATTGGTACATTGTGAGGCTCTATTGAATATTCTCCAAACTCTCTCCTCTTTCCTATCACTATTGCCAAAGCCAGAGCTGAGAATCCCGAACTGATATGCACAACAGTTCCTCCAGCGAAATCCAGGGCTCCAAGCTCAGCAAGCCATCCGTTCCCCCACACCCAATGGGCGAGTGGATCATAAACCAGAGTCGTCCATAGAAGCCCGAACAGTATAAAAGCACTCAACTTAACCCTTTCTGCCACAGCCGAGGTGAGTATTGCCAGAGTTATTGCTGCAAACATCAACTGAAAGGCCACGAAAGTCAGAGTGGGCAATCCTGAAATTTCCTCTTCAATTCCTCTCAGCCCGATAAAGTCAAGTCTGCCAATTAATCCACTTACATCTGAGCCAAAAGAAAGAGTATATCCGAGAATTACCCATTGAATGCTGACAAGCGATAGTGAAAGGAATGATAGAGCAATCATTGCTACTGCATTCTTTCTCCTCACCATTCCTGCATAGAACAAACCTACTCCTGGCACCATCAGCATAACTAAAACCGTTGATGCCAAAATCCACGAAATATCTCCCGAATCCATCTCATCACCTAGCTCAGCTAACAAAGATCTTTTTAAAAATTTTTTTAACAAAATGACTTAAACACTGATAATTTTACATAAAGTCTGTGAAATCATCACAAAATTTTTAAATTGCACCTTCTGTTTTCTCTCTCATGAAGAACCCGATAAGGACAACCATAGCCTTTGATGAAGAAACGGCCGAAATATTTGAGAAGCTGAAAGCACAGAATACATCCCAGAGTGAGATAATCAGGAAAGCTTTGAAGTTTTACTATTTATTCAGAGATTTTGAAAAATATGATATTGAAAAACTGAATATCTATGTTGAAATGCTTGCTGAAGGTGAGCACGTAATCCTTGATCTGGATCATTTGGTATCCTTTCTCAGAATAACTGAAAGCTATGGCGAAAATGAAAAATTCTGGGAGATTCACAGGGAAATTGCGAGAAGCCATGCAGAACAATTCAAGGGTATGAGTGTTGAACAGGTATTGAAGAGACTTGAAGCCTGCAACTTTTTCAGACTGGGGAAGTCGGGAGAGGATTACATACTCGTATTTGGCAGCGAGGATGTTAAAAAATTTATAAGGATATTTTTAGAGGAGATTTTGAAGGGATTGAATAAGGATGCTGAAATTAAAGAAAACCTGACCAAAATCAGGATTAATGTTAAAGAGAGAGACTGAAAATAAGAGATGAAATTTAAAAGCAATCTATTAAATGAATTGCCGGATCTGTAGTAGTTCAGCAGATAATGGAACCATCTCAAACCCGGATTTTCAAACACAAAAATAGATTTAATTTAATAAAAACAGCAAAGACGAAGGGAAAGTTATTAAATTTGAGTCCATGAGAGAATGTACAGATGAAAGTCGGAGAAATTCAGGAGCTTTTCACACTCGATCTGCATGAACTCGGAAAGAGGGCAGACTCAATAAACAGAGCGAGAGGTGACGTCGTTACCTTCGTAATCAACAGACACATCAACTATACTGATGTTTGTGTATCCAGATGTCCCCTCTGTGCCTTTAATAACAGGAAAGGGTATTTAATGACCCCTGATGAGGTGTTGAGAGAAGCATCGAGTGCAGTTCATGCCGGAGCAACGGAACTTCACATCGTTGGCGGTCACAATCCTGATGTAGGTATTGAGTATCTTGAAGAAATCTTCAAAGCCGTAAAGCAGAAATTCCCCGATGTAGTGATAAAGGCCTTAACGGCTACGGAAGTTGATTATTATTCCAGAAAAGAGAAAGTAAGCGTCAGAGAGTTTTTGTCTCGATTGAAGGATGCAGGACTTGATGCAATGCCGGGCGGTGGAGCTGAGATCCTTGTAGATAGAGTGAGGGCAAAAATCAGTCCGAACAAATCGAGCAGTGAGGAGTGGCTGTCGGTGATGAGAACTGCTCACCAGCTCGGGATAAAGAGTAATGCTACAATGCTTTTTGGACATATCGAAAACACGAGAGATAGAGCCAAACATCTCTACCTTCTCAGAAAACTTCAGGATGAGACAGGCGGATTTATTTCGTTCATCCCTCTTGTTTTTCATCCTGAAAATACAGAACTTCAGAGTGTTGTTAAAGAAAAAACCAGCCCGATAGATATTTTAAGAACGATCGCAGTCTCCAGAATAGTTCTCGATAATTTCAAAAGTGTAAGGGCGTACTGGGTTATGCTCGGTGAAAAACTTGCGGAAGTGGCACTGAGGTATGGAGCAAATGATCTGGATGGAACACTCATGGCTGAGCGGATAACGCATGCAGCCGGAGCGAAAACACCCGCAGGCATGACGATTGAAAAGCTTGTGGAAATCGCCAGATTAGCCGGGAAGAGAGCAGCTCAGCGAGATACTTTCTACAGAATTTTGAGGTATTACGCATGAACGAGAATAAACTCAGAATAGGAAAATTTGGTTTTTTGAACAACTTTCTCCCCTATTTCTATCTTGAAAAAGATGGAAGGTATGGGGTGATTGAGGCATCTCCCAAGAAAATGGCTTCGATGCTTTTTGAAGGTTCCATAGTTTATGCTCCCGTTCCGGTCTTCTTCTATCTGAAAAACAGGTCGCTCTTGAGAAACTATAATTTCTGTGTAGCCTCAAAGGAAAAAGTCCTGAGTGTTGTTGTAGTTTCAAGGGATAAGAGAATGGATGATGGTTGTATAGCCCTAACAAATCAGTCCATGACCTCAATAAACCTTCTCAAGATAATTATGAAGGAGAAGGGTATTAACAATCGACTTATGCAGGTTAATGCCGCAAGTGCATGGGAATTACTTGAAAAATGCAATCATGCTCTTGTGATAGGAGATGAGGCAATTAAGGCAAGAATGGCTTTCAGAGTTCAGATGGATCTCGGAGAAGAGTGGTACGATCTAACAGGATTACCAATGGTTTTTGGCATTTCCGCATCGCTCAGGGATTATGACGCATCTGACATCGATTCTGATGTTATGAAATCTGTTGACATGGGATTCAAAAACTTTGGTAGAGTCGTGGATGAGGCGGAAGAACAATTCAAAATGCCAAAAGAGTTTTTAGAGGAATATTTCAAAACTCTGACCTATTCACTTGGAACAAAAGAGAAAAAAAGTCTTGAAACATTTGAGGAGATGTGCCATGAGTACAGATTGCTCTGAAAACCTGAAAAGTGAACTGGAAAACATGAGCTTTAAGGATGCTTTGCACCTGTTTGACCTTTCGATTTATGAAACAGGCAAGCTTGCGGATGCAATAAGGAAAGAGAATTGCGGAGAACTCGTTACATTTGTGATTGACACCAATATAAACTACACAAACGTTTGCACATCAAAATGCAAATTCTGTGCCTTTTATGCGAAATCCGGCAAGGAATACGTCCTCAGGAAAGAGGAAATCCTCAGCAAGATCGCCCATGCTCTGGGATATGGTGCGACTCAAATAATGCTTCAGGGTGGTATGAATCCCGAACTCGGTATTGAATGGTTTGAAGACCTCTTCTCAGAGATAAAGAAAAAGTTTCCTGAGGTACACCTTCACAGCCTGTCCCCTCCGGAAATAGTCTATCTATCTAAACTGGAAAACATATCGATTAGAGAGATTCTTGAAAGATTGAATGATGCCGGACTGGATTCTCTACCGGGCGGTGGAGCTGAGATCCTTGTCGATAGAGTGAGGGCAAAAATCAGTCCGAACAAATGTAAGAGTGAGGAGTGGCTGTCGGTGATGAGAACTGCCCATGAACTGGGTATGAGAACAACAGCAACAATGATGTTTGGCCATATTGAAACCAATGAAGATATAGTAGAACATCTTTTCAGAATAAGAGATCTTCAGAGCAAAACAGGCGGTTTTACAGCCTTCATTCCCTGGACTTTTCAGCCCGGCAAAACAAAACTCCAGACTGTTGTTAAGAAGCCCGTTTCGTTTTCAAGGTATTTACAGATTCTTGCCATATCAAGAATAATTCTCAACAACATCCGGAATATTCAGGCATCCTGGCTCACTCAGGGGTTGGGTGTATCTGTTCTCAGTCTGTTTTTTGGTGCGAATGATTTTGGTGGAGTTATGCTTGAAGAAAATGTTTTAAGAGCAACAGGAAAAGAAATCGTGCCAGCGAGAGTTGAGGATATTGTCAGAGCGGTGAAGGCTGCTGGCAGACCCGTGGCTCAGAGAGACACCTACTACAAAATCTTGAGGAGATTTTAGCTTAAAGGCTGGTTTAAAAAGGTAATGCTGGTTTAAAAAGGTAATAAAACATGGAAATCGGCACAGGCAAACATGGCTGGCAAAAATGAATTGAAAATAAGAGGTAATAGAAACAGATTTAACCTCATCAAAACCCCGGTGAATATGGAAGGGAAATCTTGCAGCCTGAAAGTAAAAACGCTGAAAGTCGCCCATACACCGGATGCCGATGATGCCTTCATGTTTTATGCGATGACTCATGGTAAGGTTGATACCTGGCTTGAGATTGAGCACTTCATTGAAGATATTGAATCGCTGAATAAAAAGGCCTTTAATGCAGAATATGATGTTACAGCCATTTCTGCATATGCCTATTCCTTCTTACAAGACAGATACAGAATCCTTTCTTCTGGTGCAAGTGTTGGAGATGGTTATGGCCCGGTGGTTGTTGCAAGGGAAGAAGCAATAAAAGAAATGAGAGGGATAAAAGGAGAAATCACTCCAGAATGGACCATCGCTATCCCGGGCAAATATACGACAGCCAATTTGCTTTTAAAGCTTGCAGTTGATTTTAAACCGGTTGAGATGAGGTTTGACGAGATCATTCCGGCGGTTAAAGGAGGAGATGTTGATGCAGGCTTACTCATCCATGAGGGACAGATAACCTATCAGAAGCATGGACTGGTTAAAATTCTTGATCTATGGGACTGGTGGAGTGAAAAAACGAATTTGCCTCTCCCACTTGGATTAAACGCCATAAAGAGGGAACTCGATCATAAAGTGCAGCTTGAATTTCTGAGAGTTATGAGAGAAAGCATTGATTATGCCCTCAACAATGTGGAGGAGGCCATGGATTATGCGATGAAGTATTCAAGGGGTCTGGACAGAGAGACTGTTACAAGATTTGCTCTGATGTATGTCAACAACTATACATATTCAATGCCCGAAGAGGTCATTCTGGCTCTTGAAAAACTATATGAAATGGCTGAAAAGAGAGGATTGCTAAAGAAACCTGTGGTGGATGCTCTGAATCTGGAAGTCTAAGCAGGAAAAATCTGAATTGTTCGGGCTAACAATCTTGTAGTGAACTACTGGACGCTCAAGTTTATCGCAACCTCCGCAACATCTGCCGAGTATCCGATTATCCTGAATAAACTATCGATGATTGTCTTAAGTAATAAAGCTTCTTTTAATTCTTTATCCAGGATGAAACTATAATATTCATTTTCTTTCTTGAAAAAATCATCGCAGCTTTGAAGAACTTCTTCTGCAAGATCAGGATCTGCTCTGAAAAATGATACAACTGCTGTTTTGAGCATTTCTCCTGAGAAATTAACGAGAGTACATAACTCGGGAACGGGTTTTTGAAGTATCAGTAAAGACTCCGCTATGTTGGCTGCATGGTCAGCAACCCTTTCCAGCACTCTTACCACCGTTCTATACTCCATTGTTTTCCCATCTACACCGAGAAGCTCTTTTATATCGGAATAGTCTGATGCGATTTTAAGTTGCCTCAGAACGAGAAAATGAAGCTTGTCCACCTCGTTTTCCCTCGCTATTATCGAACTGCATATGTATTTGTCAAAGTCTCTAAATGCCCTGCAAAAATCCGAGAACATGCTATGGCAGATTTTGGATATTTTTTCGACTATGTCGATTGTTTTTAGTCTGTGAAAGTCAAGAAAAACCTCGATTTGCATCTCATCTCCAACATCTTCAAGAATTTCAACTCCTATAAGAATTTCAGAAACTATCGAGACGGCATTCCTATGTTCGTTGTTGTAAATTTTCACCCGTAGAGAATCGTATCCGCCGAGATAATAAGAAATTATTCTCCTTATTAGTGATTCCATTGTAGCTTCCTTATAATCGATAACTGCTGCTTTTTTGCCCTTTTCAGGTTCTCTCGGTAGTATTGTAATTTTATCCTTACCGACATTCATTAAAATTAAATCTCCGTTTTTCAATCCATTCTCCAGAACCCATTTTTTGGGTAAGGTTAGTATGAAACTGCTTTTACCGCTTGAGTAAATCTTCCTCGCCTCTACGACCATATTTTGTGTCAGTAGAGGGATGTATATATTTCTGCCGGAAAGTATACGAATATACCAGATGACGTGGGTATATATCCTATATAGATCAAATGATGATAAGGATGTTATCTCCTGTCAATATATATCTATAATCTATCTGGACAATCAATATATATCTCAGCTGATAAGGGTCGGAGTATAGAATTAAGGGAGGCATAATATGAACCGTAAATTGTTGTTGGTGGGTTTATTATTGGTAATTATCCTTTTGTCAGGATGCACCCAACCCGAATCATTACAGAGTTCAGGGTCTGCTACACAGCCTAAGGAAACAAAATCAAGCACGAAAGAGACAATTCTGATTGGTAGCGGTGCGACGTTTCCACAACCCCAGATTGAGAAGTGGATAGATGAATACTCTAAAACAAACCCAAACATTAAGATTGAATACATTGGTAAAGGGAGTGGAGGAGGTCAAAACGATTTCAAACAGAATTTAGTTGATTTTGCTTGCAGTGATCCACCTCTTAAAGAGAGTTTATGGAATGAGTTAAAAAAAGATGGCCAGCCACTTCAATTTCCGATAATAGTTGGAGCGGTTGTAGTCGCTTACAACATTCCGGGTGTTGAAAACCTCAAGCTTGATGGAAGCACTCTGGCAGACATATTTCTTGGCGATATTGAATATTGGGATGATTCAAGAATTAAAGAGCTAAATCCAGATGCTAAACTGCCACATGAAAAGATTATAGTTGTTCACAGAAGTGATAGCAGCGGAACAACAGACATCTTTACCACCTATCTTAGCTTAGTAGGTGATGAGTGGAGAGAAAAGATCGGTTCTGGAAAAACTGTTGAGTGGGTTGTTGACAGGCTTGGACGGGGAGTTGGTGGAAAGGGAAATCCTGGAGTTGTTGTTGCTATAAAGAATAATCCTCACACCATAGGTTATACTGAGTTAGCCTATGCATATAAGGAAAATCTAAAAATGGTTGCTATACAGAACAAGGCCGGAAATTATGTGACTGCTTCTCCAGAAACAATAAAAAACGCGGTCTCAAAAATTAGTGTTAATATTCCACCGCCATACGAAGGTTATAAGGAAAATATGGCGACTCTGCTGAATGCTGATGGAGAGAAATCCTACCCAATCGTAGCTTTCAGCCACATGGTCATCTGGCAAAAATACGATGATAAATCCAGGGAAGAGGAAATCAAGAAGTTTGTCAAATGGATTCTGACAGAAGGGCAAAAAGATTCCAGTTTGGTCAGTGGATACGTGGGATTGCCTGAGGATGTTTCAAACAAAATATTAGAGGAGACAGGTTTGTGGGGGTGAGTTTTTAGGATGGGTTTGTGGATGTCAATCGGGAGACCTTCAATCAATGACAGATTCAAAATATCTCTTTTACCTTTTTCCGCCCTTATTTTAGGCATATTTATCCTTATGCTTTTTGTATATTTTACAAATTCAATCCAGATTCTCCAGAGAGAGGGAATAGGACTCTACACAACCAACCAGTGGGTTGCATCCGAAGACCCTGAAAGGGAGTACTATGGAGTGTTTGCGGCATTATATGGAAGTGTATACACTTCAGTTCTTGCAGTACTGATCTCATTACCCCTATCCATATGCTTTGCAGTCTTTGTGATAGATTACGCTCCAGCCAGACTTAAAGAATGGCTTATCATTGCAACAGACATAATGGCTGGGTTGCCGACAATAATCTATGGAATATGGGGAGCTTTTATCCTGGTTCCGTTCATGAAGGAATATGTGATGTATCCACTATACAGACACCTGTCCTTCATTCCCCTTTTCTCATTTGAACCCCTGTCCGGTTACAGCTATCTATCAGCTGGAATTCTTCTGGGCATAATGGTAACGCCCTTTGCATCCTCAATAATCAGAGAGGCCTACAGGATGATACCCTTCTCATATAGAGAAGCTGTTTTCTCGCTTGGGGCAACGAGGTATGAGGCCACGAAGATTCTGATGGGTTATATTAAGCCGGCCATTATCGCTGGTGTTATTCTTGCATTCGGAAGGGCCATTGGCGAGACGGTAGCTGTAAGCCTGGTTGTAGGCAACACCTTCAACATCCATCCAAGTTTGTTCGCCCCAGGATACACGATCTCATCTCTAATCGCCAATCAGTTCGGCAATGCTTTCATATATAAATACATGGTTAGCGCTCTATTTGCTGCTGGACTCTCCCTCTTTTTGATAGGACTGGCTGTGAATTTGATGGGCATATACATTTTAAGGAGGGGCAGGCATGCTTAGAATGATTAAGGAGAAAATTTTTCTTGTGACAGTAGCGTTTCTGTCGTTGCTTACTTTATTGCCTCTCTTCCACATACTGTTCAGCGTCATCGTAAAAGGGCTTCCAGTTTTGCTTGAAGGAGGTATAGGATTCCTCACAGGAACGTTGGCTCCACCAGGCAGTGGTTTGGGGGGAATAGCCCCAGCGATAATAGGTACATTTGTTCTTGTTTTCCTGTCCTCTCTGATTGGCCTCCCGATTGCCATTATTGCAGGCATTTATGCTGCTGAATATCCAAACAGCCTGATAGGCAGAACAACAAAAACCCTGTTACAGATCATGCTTGAGTTTCCAACAATACTTGTTGGATTGTTCGTCATGCAGATTTTGGTCATTCCAATGGGGAGCTATTCAGCATTGGCTGGAGCTTTAGCTTTGGCTATAGTTATGATGCCATATGTTGCCACTTCAACCGAAGAGGCGATGAAAGAGATTCCATTCACTTACAGAGAAGCAGCTTTTAGCCTTGGCCTGTCGAGATTTAAAGTTGTTTTCAGAGTACTCATCGGAATGGCAAGAAAGGGTGTTTTAACTGGAATTCTGATTGGAATGGCCAAGGTAGCTGGTGAGACAGCGCCACTCCTTTTTTCTGCGGGAGGATCCAGCAGAGTGTATTTTAATGGTATAGATAAGCCTGTTGGAGCAATACCACTGCTTATTTACAATCTCATCCAGCAGCCATACGAAAACTACCATGAAATAGCATGGGGAGCCGCTTTAGTTTTGATGATCATATTTCTGGCGATATTCATCCCCATTAGGCTTAGAATTAAGGAGGTGAAACTATGAATGCCATTGAAACAATCGATTTGGATATTTACTATGGCAATAACCATGTAATAAAGTCTGTAAACTTAAAAATTCCTGAAAAAGTTGTTTTTGCAATAATGGGGCCGAGTGGATGTGGAAAATCTACACTGCTCAGGGCTTTAAACAGGTTGATTGACCTTAACGATAATGCGAAAGTTGATGGAGATATAAAGCTTTACGGAAAAAGTATATTCGAAATGAATTCGATTGAAGTTAGAAAGCGTATAGGAATGGTTTTTCAGCAGGTAAATCCCTTCCCGCACATGAGCATATTCGATAACGTTGCTTTAGGGCTGAGACTAAACAGACTAACCAGCTCAAAGAATGAGCTTGAAGAAGTGGTTAAGTGGGCCTTAAAGAAGGCTGCATTATGGGATGAGGTTAAGGACAGATTGAATGATCTGGCATCTGATTTGAGTGGAGGACAGCAGCAAAGACTTTGCATTGCAAGAGCCTTAGCATTGAAACCAGAAGTCCTTCTAATGGATGAACCAACAGCAAATCTCGACCCAATAGCTACAGAAAAAATTGAAGACTTGATATACGAACTTAAAAGGGATTACACCATAGTTATAGTAACTCACTCTCCATCGCAGGCTGCCAGAGTTTCCGATTTCGTCGCTTTTCTCTATTTGGGTGATCTTGTAGAGGTGGGAAGCACTGAAGAAATGTTCGAACGTCCCAGGGAGAGGTTGACTGAGAAATACCTCACCGGGAGGATTGGATGATGAAGGTCTTGTTTGTTTGCATTCACAACACTTGCAGGAGTGTTATGGCTGAAACGATTTTCAATACAATTGCAAAGAAGTGGATTGCTGAAAGTGCTGGAGTTGAGAGGGCAGAAAAAATTGATGAAACTGCCAAAAGGTTGCTTGAAGAAGAGGGTTTTGCTGTAAAAAAGAAAAAACCAAGGACAATTGATAAAATCGATTTGGAAGATTATGATTTAATTATAGCAGTTTGTGAGGAATCCTGTGTATCCATTCCTTCAAAACCCGTCGAAAGGTGGTACATAAAAAATCCCGCAGGAAAAAGCGAGGAAGACTACAAAAAGGTTCTGGATGATATAAAATGTAGAGTTAAAAAGCTTTTGGAGGAAATAGAATGAAGAGGCTTGAAGATAGACTGGACAAAGTTTTGGATGAGATAATTGAAATGCATAATCTGGCAAAAAGAGGCGTGGAGATATGTCTTGATGCTCTTTCTGGAAATGAGAATTATAAAATTGAAGCTGTGAGAATAGAGAAGGAAACGGACATACTTGACACAGAAATAAATTTTGATTGCACATCTATAATAGCTCTTTTTCAGCCAGTTGCAAGAGATTTGAGATTTGCGCTGGGCATGATTAAAATCTCTTCCTCTTATGAGAGGGTTGCAGATCTCGTTCAGGAGATCTCGATGTATGAGGTTGAAATACCTGATGAATTTTACGATTTACAGAAGATAATTCTTAAGATGTTCGATGTCATCTATAAAGCCTTTAAAGGCGACAAGAAAAATTTAAAGAGTGAGCTGATCTGCCTCGACGATGAACTTGATTTGATGTATTCAGATATGATGGAGAAGTTATCTCAGAGAGAGTGTCTGGTTAAAGATGTTCTGGACATTATCTTGATTGCAAGACATCTTGAAAGGATCGGTGATTTGCTTTTAAAAATTGCCACGCGACTGATATTCATTGAGGAAGGTAGAAGGGTCTGGATTAAGTAATGTATTGAATGATCCATCTTGGTCTGTAGTTTGAAGTTAGCAGATGCTCCAAGAAAAGATAACTAACTTGCTTTTGCCCTGAACGGCTTGCTTTTATTATCTATTTATTTTAGCTTTTTAAACCAGTATCATATGCTCCACAATGGCTGTCGCAATGAGCTCCCTCTCTTTAAAGCAATCGACCTGCCAGACAGCCATTCTGGAACCCATCCTCAAAACTTTAGCCTCGGCGACGATCTCTCCATCCTTAACCGCTTTGAGGAACTGGATATACACGCCGGTGGTTGTTACAGGCTTCAAATCATAGCTGTAAACACAGCAGGCAGTTGCAAGGGTATCGCATAGCGTAAAGACCACTCCACCATGCAAGGTTCCATTTGGATTGTAAAGCTCCTTCTTAACTTCAATAATTGCCTTTCCGTAACCTTTCCTGAACTCTAAAATCTTCATGCCTGTTTTGCCTGCGAAGGATTGTTCTACGATGCTGTTAACTGCCTCTATCTCTGCCATGCTAAAAATTCGGGGGCAGTCAATAAAATTTTTATGCGTTTGAGTGTACAGAGCTTCGATATAAAAGCGAAATGGGAAATCAAAAAAAGGACAATCAATAACTTCTTCAATCGACAATCAATACTCCAGTCAATCAATAACCTCTTCAAACTCCTCCAAAAGCTTCAGATGTCTTCTCAGGGCCTCTGGCTGATCGGAAAACTTTTTTTCAATCGCTCCCACGTACTCCTCTTTCCTCAGAATTTTAGAACCAGCAACGAGATTATCTGCCATAGCAACAACCTTCTCTTCGATCGTTTCAGGTATGTAATCTTTCTCCGGTAATCCGAACTTCTTAGCTTCCTCTGCCGTCAATCCTGCACCTATATGCCTCTCAACAATCCTGATTATTCTCTCATCAAAACCATCCTTTTTCAGAATCTCAGCACCTCTGATCGCATGATCCATCTCGTGTGATAAACTCCTTCCCACATCGTGGAGCATCGCTCCGGTAAGCACGAGATTTTTACTCTCGGGAGGAAGGTTGAGCCGTTCAGCTATTTTCTTTGCCACTTTTGTAACTGCTAAGATATGCTGAATCACCTCATCGGGCACTTTTTTCCTCTTCAGATAGTTCATTAAATCCTCTTCTGATTTCGGGATCATCTTATCCAGTTTTTCATTCTTGCCTGTTTTTTATTTTGCGGTTTGACGGGTTTTGAATAACCAGACATTCACGAGTTAATATTTTCATGCTTCAAAATTTAAATTTAAAAAAGAAAATAAAATTAGAGCTGTATAATTTTACCCTTTCCTCCCGAATTTACATCTCCCTCAAAACCATCCTCAACTCTCTTGAAACCCGGAACAACCTCAAAGTTACCTTTTACTTTGATCACACCATCCTTCATGTCTCCACCGACGAATCCACAGTTTCCGTGAATTGTTATCGTACCTCCTTTCATCTCAGTTCCAATGAAATCTCCAGCATTTCCTTTGATCACCATCTCTCCACCACTCATTTTCTCTCCGATGTAGTTGAACACATTTCCCTCCACAGTTATTTTACCACCGCTCATACCGGTTGCATCTCCCCAGTAAGCACTTCCCATGTAGTTTCTGGCGTTGCCTTTAACCGTAATCTCTCCACCTTTCATCTCAGCTCCCAGCCAGTCCTTGGCATCTCCCTCGACGGTTATCTTCCCGCCTTTCATGTATGCACCGCAGTGGTCACCGATATCTCCCTTAACAACGATTTCTCCATCTTCCATCCTCGCTCCTACCCACTTGACCTTGCCGAAATCACCATCGAGAACGAGTTTTGCATCGTCTCCTTCCTTCGATATCTCAAAAAGCTCACCAAGCTCAACCTTCTCCTTCCCGTAGTAAACCTGGAACTTTGAAATCTCCTCTACACTCATGGTCGCAAGTTCGGGGGTAATTTCCGCCTCCACACTAATAGCAAAATCGACTTTGGGTTTCAGAACTATCATTCATATCACCCCATGATGAGTTTAGTTGCATTTCTGAGCCACGCCTCTTCAACACCGTAGTTACTTCTTTCAAGGCTGTAGTAGTTTGCAAAGTACTCGTCAAGATCGGCATCAATTGCTTCCATCGATACTTTTCCGGTTGCATCAACCCAGTATGTGGTTCCCCAGAGATCCTTTACAAGTTCTCCATCCTTAACAACTATCTCTCCGCCTTTTATTGTATAGACTGCCTTCTTGAACGTTTTGTAAACAGTCTCGAAATCATTTGAAGTATCAACATTTTCAGGATTCAGGTCGTAGATCGCAATATCTGCATCCGCCCCTATTCCAAGATGTCCTTTGTTATCCAGACCGAGTACCCTTGATGGAAGACTTCTGGTCATGTGTATCAGCTCAAACAGCGTTTTCTCATTGTCGATTGCTGCCAGATTTGTTGCCTTCTGCACATATGGACTTACCCTCTCAAGCTCCTTCTCTCTCATTTTTTTACTCATGAGCATGGCCATAATATAGGGATATTCCGTGAAGGGCCCCCCATTCGGATAATCGGTTGAAAGAACGACCTTGTCTGAGTCAATCAGCAATCCGAGTTCAAGTCCTATTGCCCACTGAAGTGCATGAATCGGGTTCTTTGGCAGATAAATCAGCGGAACGATACCTGCTCCACCCTCTATTTCTGAATCCTTGTTACTCCATCTCGCTCCTGTGAGCTTGTGGAGGGTGAACTGAAATGGTGCATCTCCAGTCATTGCAGTGGCATGTCCAAAAATCGGCTGACCCATGTCTATAGTTATATTGTCCACGCTGTTGACGTATTTGGCGATCTCAGCAGCACCACTTCCAACATCTCTCCAGGAACTGCCAGCGTAGGAGTTGAACTGAACGTGCGTTACATGCAGTACCTGTCTTTTATCGTTGCTGAACTTTCCTGCGAGTTTCATCGTTTCAAGTGTGGTCTGGTAGTTTCCGGGTGTTCCAAGGTTATTGCAGTGGAGGTGTACTGAGTGGTTGAGCTTCAACTCTTCGGTAGCCTGAATCAGAGAGGTGATGATTTCTCTTGGTGTGACATCGAATCCCGGGACTGAATCATCAAGGCTCTTGCAATTGCCCCCGTACATCCAAGCCTCAACACCACCAGGGTTGACAACCTTAACACCGAAGCCTTTTGTTCTTTCGAGAGCCCAGGCAATGAACGTTTTAAGCTTCTCAATGTCCTTTTCAGCAACATATTTGAAGACAAGATGCCAGTTACCGAACACCGGAAGGGCACCCTTATCAACCAATGGGATGGCATCAAGCTCTTCATGGGTGTGCAAAGCACCAACCGGTGGTTGAGCAGCCTCGAAGGCTGTCGTGTAGCCCATTTTTGAGTATTCATATCCGATAGCTGGAGAGGTGAGCAGAACTCTGCCTATAGCGGCTCTGAATTTTCCAGCGATGTTTCTTACAACCCTCATCTCCTCGGGTCGCATTTCTCTACCAGTGTTGATTTTGCTCCCTGCAATGTGAGCATGCATATCCACTCCGCCTGCAACAACGAGTTTATTGCTTGCGTCAATGACCTTACAATCCTCTCTCTTCACATCACTCTCGTCCACTATTTTACCGTCTTTGACGAAAACATCCATTTTTTCGGCATTAACGTTATTCTTTGGATCGATAACTACACCATTTTTAATATGAAGCATCATTTAAACCACCTCTTCCGCAGAGAGCTTCTCATTAACCTTTTCAAGTATAAGCTTGAGGATCTCTTCGTCGCTCCAGTAATCTGTGTCGATAACCTTCTTTACCCTGAACGGGATACCATCCATTCTGTAGGCTGTCCCTTCCGCTTCAATTCCGGCAATGGCGGATGGAATTACCACATCTGAAACAAGGGTTGTCATGTTCGGGAACGGGTCGATCTGAATAACCGGTATTTTCTTCAGATGAGCAACAGATGCCCTGGGGAAGTGTGCAGCGGGATCCGATGCAATGACGAGTGCAGCATCACAATCTCCCCTCTGTAAAACCTCGTTGGCAGAAAATTCACCGGGTGAGAACCTCGGATAACCTCTGCTGAAATCTATCGCATAGGTGAAACCGGTCTCCCAGGCCGGAACCTCTCCCGCTCCAACCACGTTGTAATGACCTCTCATTGGCCAGATAATCCATCTTGTATGTCTGTTGAGAAGCTGTATGAGCTTGATGGCATTCTCAATGTTTCTGTCTCTTCCTCTTGATTGCGTAACTCCCAGCCCGTAGAGAATAGCTCCATATTTGGCGCTCTTCATCATCTCGGCCAGCTCTTTAAGCTGGGCCTTGCTGACTCCTCCAACCTCGTCGGGAACAGCATCCTCCTCACCTTTAATAAGTGCTCTCAAAGCTGAGATTATTGGATAATCGTATCCGGGTTTTATCCGTATGAAGAGATCAGCCATGTTTGCGGATTTTGTTTTTCTGACATCAATAACCACAACCTTTCTATCCTTCCTGCTCTTTATCAGCAAGCCCTTCGCCCTTACAGAATATCTTACAGGATGTCTCGGGTGAGCTTCCATCGGATTGCTTCCCCAGAATACAACCATATCTGCTCTGTTTTTGATCTGCCCGAGACTACCTCCGGGCACACCCTCCTCAATCAGTGCAAGAGTTCCAGGAGCATGACAAACACTCGCGCATTGATCGTAAATACCTCCAACCCTCTCGGCAAGTATAACCCCGAGCCTTATCGCTTCATTAACTGTTGAGGCCCATCCATACAGAAGTGGCCTTTTCGCATTGACAAGAATTTCTGCAGCCTTCTCAATAGCATCCTCATAACTGACCTCTTTTCCATCAATCATCGGAGATTTTATCCTTTCCTTCTTCGAGAACTTGCTCCCTCCAAGCTTGCAGAACTTCTTACCCTTGTACTTCTCAACATCAAACTGTACATCATCGCAAACGCTCCCGCAAAATGTGCAGATAACATTTACAAGCTTTTCCGCCTCTTCGGCCATCATATCACCTCAATTAGCTCTTTTACACTTTTAACCTTTTCATCAGTCTTCTCAACCGAACCCTTTATTCCCTTGAACTGAGGCATACCGGTACCATCGGTATTTGGATCGATCACCATGTTAGCATAGGGCCCCATTGGTATGAATACCAGCCCTTTTGGCAAATCTTTGTTTTTAACGGCAAAAACAACGACCTCTCCAAATTCTGTTTTAACCTTGACCCTATCCCCATCTGAAAGCTCTAAGGTGCCGAAATCCTCCTCGCTGAGCTCACAGTAGCTAACAGCTTTGAAATAATCTTCTGTTAACTTCTCCTCTACGGTCTCACCCTGATCAAGAGTTCTACCAGAAATTATCTCAACCTCTGTCTTCATATTTGACACCACGATTTTTTATGAAGAGTCTTGCCTGAGTAACTATTTAATTATTGTTTTTTTGCATCGTTATATATAACGAGTCACATCGAGAGCTGTATCGAAAAGCTATACAGGATTGGTTTTGTATAGCTCTTTCCTCATCGCCTCAAGAAGCATATCATCCTGGTCAAGAAATCCAGCTGCAGAGGTGACTTTAACTCCAGCATTCTCTCCGTATTCTATGACCTTGTCAATTTTTTCTCTCCAGTTCAGATCTCGGGTCAGGTGGTGATCTGTAATAATATATCTTACATTGGTTTTGTCTATCAGCTCTTTTAAATTTTGAATTGAACCCTCAAAGGATTTTACAGAGAAGCGGTAGCCCAGCATGTATGTCATCGGGCCGTCAATGAATACCGCCTCAGGATTGCATTTTATCATGAACTCAACCTGCTCTCTATGGATAGGCCCCTCAACATCGGAGGAAAAAAGGAATGAGCTCTTGCCATCATCAACAAAAACCTCGATTACGTAACCAAGTTTGTTGCTTACTCCATGAAAAACAGGATCGGAAATTACAATCTCGGTCTCCCCAAAAACGTACCTTTTACCATCTGCAAAATCTATTCTCTCGGGCATACCTTTCAATTTTTCAAGAAAATAAGCTGCTCTCCCTTTCTGGCTACGGTTTATCCTCTTTTGCGGATGCTTGATCAGCATAGTTTTACCTCTGAATATTTCAACCTCCTCTGGATTGTGATGGTCGTAGTGGTAGTGTGTGATCACAACAACATCACTCTTTCTTACATGTTCCTTTATAATAACCCACAATTCCATCTTTCTTTTCAGTTCTACCGGATGAGGAGGCAGCCCGTATCTTTTTGGCCCAAGGGCCACTCCTGGATCGATGATCAGGCCTATGTCTCTGGTTTTTATAAAGGTACACATACTTCTTGCTCCGAAAGAATCGTATGCAAGGGGTATTATCTCCATATTCCCATCTCCTATACTGGCTGGATCGATCAATCCTATCGATCAATCCTTAGCTCATCATATTTTTAAACCCTTCTTAAAAATCAGGGTACATGAAACTCAGGGCCCATCATCTGGTCTGCCTTCAATTTTTCAGAGGCGAAGGATATACCAAAGAATACGTTGAAAACCTTTTTAAGATAGTTGGGATGCTTGAAAAAGGGGAAAAAGCTGAGATAGTGATGGGTCCGGATGATGTATGCGTAGCATGCCCCTTTCTTGAAAATGACATATGTAAATTCAGTGAAAATAGTGAGGCGGAAGTTACCGAGCTCGACCAGATGGCAATGAACCTTCTCAAAATCAAACCCGGAGATGAGGTTCGCTGGGGTGAAGTGAAGGGGAAGATGGAAGGCGTGATGAAAGTTTGGAAGAAGTATTCCTGCAATAACTGTCACTATTTCGACGTTTGCAGTAAGGATGAGTTCTGGAAGAGTTTTTGAGGTGGAAGTGTTATGAGGGAGGAGATAACCGCATGGGGACATCAGAACATTACTGCTCTCCATAAAACAACTCTCGAGATAACGAAAGACAGAGAACTGACAAAAAGAGGTGACTGCATAATAGGCGTGAACGCGGATAAAGCCATAAGTGAAATATCAGATGCTGTGAAGAAGGAACTGAAAAAGGGAAGAAAAGCAAAGGTGATACTTTCAATTCCGGACTATGGACTTTCAGAAAGGCTGGAAGGATATGGAAGCTCAGGGATGACATTTGATCATGGATCAGACATTGTGATAAGGAAGAGTGATTTCGTCTGTTCGAGAACACTCTTGGTTCGCTCAGATAAGGCTGCATGCGATATCGAAAGGGAGATGGTGGAATTATTAAAAGATCCTCAGACTGAGCTGGTTTTTATAATTGAGGTTTAGAATATATAATTGAAATTTAGGGGTATGCTCTACATACTGATTTTGACGGGTAGGTGCAACCTCAAGTGCTCTTACTGTGGAGGGAGCATAAGTGAGGATATTATGCCCTCAGAGGTTCAGTATTCACTGGATGAGCTCACCAGTTTTATTGAAAAGGATAGAAATCCATCAATAGCCTTTTATGGTGGAGAACCACTTTTACGAATCGACCTTATTAAAGAAATAATGAACAGGATTGAAGCTGAACATTATATACTTCAAACAAATGGTCTTCTTCTGAACAAACTCCCGAAGGAGTATGCCAGAAGATTTTCGTCAATCCTCGTCTCACTGGATGGCATAAAGGAGGTTACGGATTATCACAGGGGGAGAGTTTACGATAGGGTAATGGAAAACGTAAAACTCCTTCAAAAATATTACAGAAATGAGCTCGTTGCCAGAATGGTTGCCACAGAGAAAACAGATATTTTCAGGGATGTGAGACATCTTCTCAATCTTGGTTTTACCCACGTTCACTGGCAGATAAATGCTGTGTGGGTTCCTGAAGATTTCTGGTCTGATTTTCCGGGATGGATGAGAAATTACAATCTCGGCATCTCCAGACTTGTAAATCTCTGGTTGGAGTCGATGCAAAAGGGTAAAGTTTTAGGTATAGTTCCCTTTCTGGGTATAACCACTGCCATACTTAACGGAAAAAGCCTGCAACCACCCTGCGGATCTGGAAAAAATTCTTTTGCGATAACAACTGATGGCAGGGTTCTTGCATGTCCGATATGCGGAGATATGGACTGGAACAACCTTGGCGACATCTGGAATGGATTCAAGAGCAATCTGTCTCTGCTGGATCCATGCAATTCCTGCGATGTTCTCGATTTATGCGGAGGAAGATGTCTTTTCTTCAACAGAGAGAGGCTCTGGAGCGAAAATAAATTCAACATTGTGTGTTCAGCAACAAAACACCTCATCATGGAAATCAAAAGAATTCTACCGGAGATTCAAAACCTGATTGAGGGGGAGGTGATTAATCTGAAGGATATTATCTACCCAAAATTCAACAACACGACTGAAATCGTTCCCTGAGGTGAGTACGGGAGAGTATTTTACGTCCGGTTAATTAACGCATTAAAACAAATTAATATTCCGGTATTACCTGAATAATCCTGTAAAATTATAAGGCAAGATTTAAATACAGTTGAGATATTTTTCGTAGGCATGCCAAAGGTAAGCCTTGACATTCCTCAGGAGCTGTATGATGATTTGATGGAACATGTTGGAGAAGATAGGAAATTTGTGAACCTGAGTGAGGCTATAAGAACTGCGATAAGAAAAATGCTTGATCAGCTTGATGAGATTGATAGAAGACACGGGAGGTTGAAAGAATGATGCTTTATGAGTTTGTAGGATGGGCAGCAGCAACCCTCGGGATTGTAACCCTCATAGCAATCCTCGCTGAAAGGTATGGGGTGGAGATTGCCATTGGAACGTATGCAGCATTGACGGTTGTGGCAAACGTTATTGCTGTTAAGCTGATTGCTGTTGGAGAAGTGCCTTATTTTGGAATGCTTGTCGGGCCAGCAGGGGTTATAGTTTATGCCTCTACCTTCCTGCTGACGGACATTCTTGGAGAAATCTATGGAAAGGAATACGGGAAGAAGGCTGTTATAACTGGGTTCGCGGCGAACGTGGTTGCAGTGGTGTCGATTCTCATAGCACTCAGATGGACTCCCGCACCATTCATGCCCGAAGAACTGCTCAGAAGCTTTGATGACATTTTCGGCTTTGCTCCAAGAGTTGTTGTAGCTTCCATGATAGCCTATGCGATATCTCAGACCCATGACGTGTATGCATTCCACTTCTGGAAGGAAAAGCTGGGAGGCAGGTTCCTCTGGTTCCGAAACAACGCTTCCACAATGATTTCTCAGCTTATCGACACGGTGATCTTTATAACAATAGCCTTCTACGGAAAGTTCGATTTTCCCGTGTTGCTGTCGATGATAGCCGGTCAGTACGTCTTGAAGTTTTTGATCGCAATAGCTGATACCCCGCTCATGTACGTGGCAACCTACACCTGGAAGCACTTTCGACCTGCGGTGAGCAGGTAATTTTTAATTTTTATCCGGGCAGTTTTTCGAGATCTTTAAGCAGAGAAACCTTTTTCTCATCACTGATCTCGTCTATAAGGCTCTTTGAAGGGCTTCCATGGTAAAAAATAACATGCTCCGGGTTGCAATGATCGATCATCTCTAAAATCCCTATGAAGTCCAGATGATCGCTGATGACTATTCTCGGCACCCTGTAGAATTTCTGTGCAGTCAAAATGAACTTTCTACCCGCATATTGATAGACGTTTCTCGGGGATACTAAGGTGACATCTCCATCTTCAGCATCCAGGTTTTTAACCTCTATGTCGAAGATACTGCAAAGATTGCTTATTTTATCTTCACCACAAACGTCAAAACCGTTCTCGATGAGGATCTTCGCAGTCCTCTGAGCCTTTCCAACAGGATAAACACCAAAAACAGAATTTTTTGCGCACTCGATTAATTTTTCAACCTCCTCCTCAAAGATATGATCTGAGTTGCCGTAGGTTGCTTCGGTTATGAGCACATCACATTTCGGAAGCTTTGAATAATCCTTAACGTCCCCTGTGATCAGGATTCTGGAATCCGACTTTATCAAAAATGCTGATGAACCAAAAATATGCTCTGTCGGATACGTCTTTATTTTTATGCCATCGAGCTTAATGGAGTCTCCGACTGAAAAACAGCGACCTTTAAACTCCTTTCCTGTTAGCACTCTGAGTATATTTGCAGTCTCTACAGAGGCTACGGCATTCGAATTATTCATGTTGTTCTGACCATAATGATCTGAATGTGCATGTGTTATGAGGTTGAAGAAATTATAGTAAGAGCTGGGATCCTGGAAGTCCGATCCTTTTGATGAATCGACGTGAAAATCGAGAATTGAATCTCCAAAATTGAATCTCAGCGATAGATGTGGTCTCAGACCCGGGCGCCCTCTCCTATTCGCCTTAACTTGCTTCCTTCTAAAGGGCAGAAATCCAAAATTATCGACAAAGTCAAGGGAGTGCATTTGGCTCCCTCATTTTTCCTGTTACCATCTTATTCCCTCTTCTTTCTGAAACATATCATGCAGTCCTTGCATTTCTCTCTGATTTTCATGTTTGCAAGGACGAGAGATGGGTTAAAAAATTTTGGCTTTTGACATGCTAAACAATCTGTGGGTAAAATAGTATAATGGTGTAGTGGTATAGAGAAGCGTGGTATAGAGAAACAAAAAATTAAACTTATTCGACGTTTATTCTCTGTATCTCCTTCTTCTCTGGAGCTATTTTTTCCTGTATCTCGTCGAGTTTCTCAATCTGTATGTCTATTGCCCTTTTTAAGGCGATCAGAAATTCCTTGTAGGATTGAATGAGGTGTCTTCTGACATCTGCGGGCATTATTTCGTCAATTTCAGGGACCTTAATTTTTATCTCCTTAGGCATTTTATCACCTGAAGTTAATTTTTAATTCATTACTCATATACTTTGCTCCCACAGGCTCCTTTAAGGCAAGAGATTGAGGAAGATATATGATTCTCTTCCACTGTCCTGCGATAACTATCAGTTCTTCAGCTCTCTTCAAAAGCTTTATGTTCTCCTTCTCAACGAATGGTGCCTTGATCGTCAGAGTGAAGAAATCGCCCTCCTTTTCTATTTTCATCGGTTTCTCGGAATGGAACACTGCAGTTGGATCATTACTCCCATATATCTCATCGGCAATCTCGTAGAGTTTGTCTCCCATCACCTCAGTTGATTTGAATGTGAGTCTGAACTTTGGAACAGGGAAGCGTTCATCGATCTCCTTAATATACTCTTTCTGGATCTTTATCCATTTTTTAAAGTATTCTCCGGCATCCTCTGGAAGTATTTTGTTTATTATCAGGCAATCAACTCTATAGCCAAAGAGGTTGAGGTAGGTGAAAGCTCTCTCGGATTCTCTTATTACCATTCTTTCCGGATTCATGACGATCCTGACTGAAGTTTGCCCGCTCTCGAGAATCTCTTTTAGCATTCCGATTTTCTGATAGAGGTCCTGGATTTTGTCGAGAACCTCCTCAGAAGGCAAGGGGAGGTCGATAATTGGTTCTGCAAAGGGTTTGATTATTTTAAGCAGTCTCTTCTCGATCCCGAAGAACCTGTTCATATACCACCTTGCAATCTCTGGAACGCTCAGCAATCGCAGAGTCTCACCTGTCGGAGCACAGTCCAGAATTATGACATCATACTCTCTTTTCTGGTAAAATTCGAGCAGGTGGAGGAGGCTTGCAAGTTCATCGAATCCCGGAAATATGGCAAGCTCTTCGGCAACAACATCATCTATTCCTTGAGATTTAAAAAAGATGGTAAGATATTCTTTAATGGTTTCCCAATGTCTCTCAAGCTCATACTCCACATTCACTTCCATTCCGTAGAGTCTTTCCTCTATTTCAGTTGGGTAAGGTTTAAGTTTTGTATTAAATGAATCAGCAAGACTGTGGGCAGGATCGGTTGATATTACAAGGGTTTTCTTTCCCAGTTTGGCTGATTTAATTGCAGTTGCGGCAGCAACCGTTGTTTTGCCCACTCCGCCCTTTCCCGTGAAAAGAATTATTCTGGGCATATCTTCAGAAACAATCTTTCCGGATTCTGACATTTTATTCTGGTTAAAAATTTTGTTTTTTATCATTTTTACCACAGCATCTAAACACCACCATCTTTCAGATTATAAGCTTGATGGTGTTTTTTAAAACAATTATAAAACAATTAACGTTATTCTCCCCGCTTGAGATCATAGCTGGTTTAACTGGATCAGCAATTAACTGGATCAGCAATTCTCAGAAAAATATTAATCTGTCTTAACAAATTCTCCGTATGGACATCACAACTCAAGTTTCTGAGTTCATCGCTTTGCTGCTCATATCAACAATCGTTGGTGTTGGTGTCAAATATATAAAATTGCCATACACCATCGCACTGGTTATAGTCGGGTTGATTGTGGGCATCTCCAGGATATTCCCTGAGATCAGGCTTACAGAGGACATGATATTTTTCCTGATCCTTCCGCCCCTTCTATTCGAGGGAGCCATTAATATGGATCTTAACAATTTGAGGGTAAATCTGAAACCCATTTCACTCCTGGCTATTATCGGTGTCCTCATTTCCGTTCTGGTAACTGGATATATGATAAGTACACTCTTAAAATTACCTCTGGCAATAGCTCTTGTGTTTGGGGCGATGATCACACCCACGGATCCGGTGTCTGTTCTTGCAACCTTCAAAAAGCTTGGGGCTCCAAAAAAACTCTCAACGATATTGGAAGGAGAGAGCATTCTCAATGATGGAACGGGCATAGTTGTGTTCAGCATACTGCTTGAGATGGTCAGAAGCGGAGCGCTGGATATTGCAGGTGGAATAATGACTTTTATTTTTGTCTGTGCTGGTGGATTGCTGGTTGGCGCCTCGATAGGATATGTTGCTTACAAGGTATTGAGCTACATCGACGATCACCAGATTGAAATTACAATAACGCTCATAATTGCATTCTCCACCTTCATAATCGCTGAATACCTCCATGTCAGCGGTGTAATTGCTGTGGTTGCAGCAGGACTGGTAATCGGGAATTATGGAACTTATTTTTCAATGTCTCCTTCAACGAGGGTTGCACTGGTCACCTTCTGGGGGTTCTTTGTATTTATAGTGAATTCGATTGTTTTCCTCCTCATAGGTATCGATATTCACTTTGATAAAATCGTTGAATACCATGAAGCGATTTTGCTTGCCATACTGGTTGTTCTGATCGCAAGGGCAATTGCAGTCTACGGTCTGCTCTCCCTGCATACTCTTTTCTCCGGTAAAGCAGATAGAATTCCACTTCTCTGGCGACACATAACTTTCTGGGGAGGACTTCACGGCACAATTCCTGTTGCACTCGCTCTTTCTCTCTCAGATATTCCATATAGAGATTTAATAGCCAGTATGACCTTTGGTGTGGTTCTCTTCTCTCTCGTAATTCAGGGATTAAGTTTAGAATTTCTGGTCAAGAGATTTTTCGGCAAAAGGGACGAGAAAAGGCTGAAATATGAGGAACTTATCGGCAGAAGAATTGCTCTCAAGGCAGCTCTCGCGGAGGTTGAAAAGATGAGGGCTGAGGGGGAAATACCTCCGGACGTTGCAGAAAGGATGTATCATGACCTCAAAACGATCCTTGAGGAACTGTCCAGTGAACTCTCCGGAATGATGTCAGAGGAAATTGAGAAAGAGGTGTGGTTGACCGCCTGGAGGAAAATCCTTTACGCTCAGAAAAGTGCTATCAGAGATGCGGCCGTGAGAGGGCTCATTGGAGAGGATATTGCCGGTAAACTGATGGAAGAGATCGATATTGAACTGGAAAAAGAGGAGGAAGTTTAATTGGCCGGGAGGAATCACAGTCATCGGTTATCACAGTCATATGCCTGCGGCAATACCCGCACTGCAGAGCTATTGAAATCTCTCAACGAAACCTGCGATTCTTTCCATAGCCTTCTGGAGATTCTCCATGGATGCAGCATACGAAACTCTCACGAAATTGTTGCTACCAAATGCAACTCCTGGTGTCAACGCCACGCCAGTCTCATCAAGCAGTCTCTCAGTAAACTCGACACAGTTGATCGGAACCTCAGGATATATATAGAAAGCACCCTCTGGTTTTACAACTCTCAAACCAGCTTTTTTTATTGAGCTGTAAACGAAGTCCCTCCTTTTTCTGAATTCCCTGACCATACTATCCGTTATTTCTTTTGCTATCCCATCCGAAATGACCTCTGCAATTGCTTTTTGGGCAAAGGCTGGTGCACAAACACCATTTACCTGATGGATCTTGAGTATGGAGTTTAGGATCTCCTTATCTGCTATAACGTAGCCGACTCTCCAGCCAGTCATCGCAAGAGATTTGGAAAAGGCATTTATTACAACCACGTTCTCCATTCCGGCGAGGGTGGTAGGTTTTTTATCGTAGTATATGGAGTCGTAAACCTCATCGCTTATCAGGATTGATTTGTGGTCTTTCACTATTTCGGCAATCTTTTTCAGCTTCTTTCCGTTCATCACCGCCCCAGTTGGGTTGTTTGGATAATTCAGGAAAACTGCTGAAACACTATCATCCATCAATTCGTTAATTGTATCTGCATCAACCTCAAAATCGTTATCTGATGTATCAGGTGTTACTGAATTTGCCTCACAAAGCTTTGCATAGGTGAAATAGGATAGAAAATTCGGGACAGGAATTATGACATTGCTGTTTCTCTCGATAAATGCAAAACTTGCGTTAATCAATCCCTCGCTCGCTCCAGCGGTGATCATCACCTCATCGGTTGAAACTCCGTATTTCTCTGCGATAAGCTCTCTCAGCTCCTCAAGCCCCAGATTGGATGTATAGTGGGTGTACCCTTTCTCCATTGCTTCACGAGCTCTCTTTATTATTTCGGGGTGTGTGGTGAAGTCCGGTTCGCCTATAGTAAGGCTTATAACATCCTTTCCGCTTTTTTTAGCTCTCTCAACGACCTCAAACATCTTTCTGATGAGAGAAGTTGAGATTTCAGACACTCTCCTGGTTTCTTTGAATTCCATATTTATGTCACTCCTCCTCTTCAAGGAGATCACTCAAATCCCACTCTTCCTCTTCAAACTCAAAGTCATCCAGATCTATGTCAGGTTCTATGTCAGATATATCCTCTTCCTGCACCTCAACTTCTGTGACTTTCTTTGTTACCTTTGCCTCATCTACAAGCTCTGTTTCGCTTACAGCCTCAGTCTTGTCAAGATCGCTGAAAACTTCAACCTCTTCTTTTATTGCAAGAAGAGCGTTCTTCACAGTCTGGAGGTACTCTTCAACGTCTGTATTGTAAACCTCCTTTGCCAGCTGGCAATCTTCATCGCAATCATCGAGCATGTTTTTTAGCCTTTCCACAGTTCTTCTGGCGGTCTCGACCACCCAGAAATCTCTGGTCTCACTATCAACAACAGATATCGCTTCCGGTCTGAGCGATATGAATGACCTCGTTTCACCCTCAAAGATGTTGAGTTTTGCAACAACTGCTATCAGTTCAGGAGGCTGGATTTCGAGGAGAGATTCAAGCGCATCTGCCTGGTATCTTCCGATGAATCCAGTTATAACCCCTGTGGGGTCACTTATTCTTATTCTCCAGAAATTGGAATCCGGTCTAACTTCTTCCTTATCGAGAAGTACACCAACGAAGAAAACTCTGTTGCATCTTGCGCCTGTGGGAGTTAGAACATATTTGGGCATTCTATCTCCACTCTCTGAGGTCATATAGGTTGATTTTGAGAGCTCGTAAGCAAAAACTCTTTTTGCGATCTCTCTTTTTTGAAGAGGCATCATCCTCATCACCCCAGCATACTCTGTATTTCAGCAAGAATATCGTTGGTCTCCTTGATCACGTCTCTCTTCAAAAAGTCTATCTCCCTGACAATGAGATATCTCTCTCCACGCGAACCGATAATTCTGAAGTATCTGCCGAGCAATCTGTTTTTGAGCTCGCTTAATACTGATTCTCTATCCAGGGTCTCGGTTGCTATTTTTCTTGCCTCCTCAAGCCCAATCTCGGTAAGATATTTTATGTTCTCCTCATTCAGAATAACATCATAGCAGTTCAGGCCATCATCTATAACCCCTTTTACTCTCAGATCATCGTAACCTTCTACCTTGCCATGGGTAGCGCATAAACCTTTTTTGAGGGCCCTGTGGCATTCGGGACACCTCTGGATTAAACCGCTGCCCTGCTGGATGGCAACAAGAGATCCCACAATCTCAATCTCTCTTGGTGGGAGGGATATATCTTCATCGATCTCTATGATCTCGGAATTTCTGTTTATATTCACCTGGAGCCTGCCCCCAAAGGAATCTGTAACCACGTTTTTGAAAATGTAACTTTTACCCTCCTCAACTTCAGGCTTTCTGGCCTTAGCCCATACAACGAATTTTATTATTCCGGTGCTGTCTCCAATAAGCCCAACCTGAGATACGTTCGGACTCTCAGTATCCCATAGCTGAACAACCTTGGCCTTAAGACTGACCCATTCACCTGATTTTGAAAGATCAGAAATATTCTTTAATGGACTCTCTCTCGAAAATAAGTCTTCTCTGGCAATATCAAGTTCCTTTATAAGATAGTTGGTAACAGTCCTGATAGCCTCATCTTCGGGAACTTTAAATTCATAAATAAGCAATTTCAACCTCTTTGAAACCTCTTTCGGATCAACATCATGCCCCATTTTTTTAAATCTTGACAGGATTTGGTCTGTGAGTCTGTCGATCACTTCATCCTTTTTAGTGGGATTTTCTGTCATGTCGCAATCACCTCTTTTCAGATGAAGGATGAGTTCAACTTCAATAAGTTTTTCCATTAGTGCGAAAGTGGAAAAGATCTTTCAGATTGCGATGTGAGTTGATGAATTCAACAAGTGCAATAGATAAATCCAAAACAAACGGTCAAATTTAACTTGATTGGAATTCGATCATCAATCGGGCTGAAAATTTTTATGCTGGCATTTGGGAGCTAAGAGGGATGGGTAGAGGTGAAAGTAGCGTTGGAGATGAAGGCGTGCTTGAAGAAGTATATGGAAAGAAAGGGAAGAAAGAGGTGGGAGAGGTAGAAGAGATAGTGAAATTTCTGGCAATGAATCGGGCCTATCCAGTATGCAGCAAAAATGGGCGAATTTATTTTATCAGTCGAAGGAATAATGTTTTTGGCAGGTTTAAGGATCACATCATTGAGAAACTGAATTTAAGAACTGAGGAAGATTGTAAAAGGATAAGGGAAGCCATTAAGGAGGAGATTTCAAAGTCAGGATTGAGAGTGAATAGGCCGATAAAGAAATGGGTTAAGGAGGAGAGACCCAGAGAGATGTTGGTAAAACACGGTGCGGAGAAGCTCAATACTACAAAGTTGCTGGCGATAATTCTCAGAACTGGGAGCGATGGCGTGAGTGCGGAAGATCTGGCCAGAAAGTTGATGAATCACTTTGGGAGTTTGAGGGCAATGGATTCAGCTTCAATCACTGAATTATGTGAGATCGAGGGAATAGGGATTGCCAAGGCAGCACAGGTCAAGGCAGCACTGGAGATTGGAAAAAGGCTGATGAGAGAGAACGCTGAGAAAATAAAAAGGATAAAGGATGTTAATGATGTGGTTGGATATGTGTTCGATTACTACTCTCCTTACCTGAGAGATGCGAAGAAGGAGTTCTTCAACGTTATTTTGCTGGATAGCAGTAACAAGCCCATCAAAAATCTAGAATTGAGTAAAGGGGGCCTCGATGCGAGTATTGTTGATGTGAGGGAAATAGTCAGGGAAGCATCGAGAGAGGGAGCAGCATCAATCATTCTGGTGCACAATCATCCAAGCGGGGAAGCAGAGCCTTCTGGTGAGGACATAAGGATTACAAAAAGGATAGTTGAGGCTTGCAATCTGATTGGGGTTAGAGTTCTGGATCATGTTATAATAGGGAAGAACAGGGAAGATTATGTGAGTTTTCTGGAGAAGGGGTTGCTGGCTTAATTAGCAGACTGATTTCATATTTTGAATATTCAAGATTCTAAAAATTTTTGACGCTTGGTGTTTAGTTAAAGTTCATACTATGGCTACTAAGATTTAAAAACCTGAATCAATGGGATTTAAATACAAATTGTTTACATGTAAAGTATTACATGAAGAAAGGCAGAATAGGATAAATATTCAAACCAGGATAGATGAAAATTTAGATGTATGCCCAAGAACATCTCGGACTATAAAAGAAAAAGTATAAAGTGTATTGTATCAGAAGCCATCGAAGAATATGTCGCGAAATGTGAGAAAGATTGAAAAAGATCCTTTTTTTGGAATAATTGGGAGTTTTGAAACAAAAGAAGGCAACTGGAGCGAAAGAGATGACTGGAGGGTGTAACTGGGAGAGGGTGAAACATACTGGAATACAGTTATCGACACCAGTGCCCTGATACCCTTCAACAAAAAAGATAAAAATCAGGTTAAAGCCGTAAAACACCTTGAAGAATCAGTGAAGAAAGGAATAAGGTTTGTAATTGGAAAGCATGTGTTGGTTGAATATCTGGATAGGGTTACAAAAAGAATCGGGAAGAGGTTTTTGTGAATGGTGGTAGACGATATGGTAAAAGAGCACATCAAAAAGATTCGAAAGATGATGCCAAAAGATAAAAACAACTCTTGAGAATTATAAAGAGGCTAAGAAAAATGATGGTAAATTGAGTGTGCTGCTGTTAATTTCGAAGGTCCACGAGTTTCTGACCAGTAAAGATGATTTGATGTTTCACGAGAGTATATAGCTAAAAGTGAAACAAAGGACTATATTAAAGAAAAAGAAACATTAAATGAACTTTTAAGGAGAATAAAAGGCTAAAAGAAGATTTTAGTGTAATCCGGTTGGAGTAAGAGTTAAGGAGTTTTTCAATGCAACAAACAATTTCATTTTGTTTATATGGTGTGGGAATTGGAACCACCAATAGATAACTCATTAATATTTAAAAATACGTCGCATGGATAAACAGATATGGATAAAAAAGGATGAATTAACTGTTTTTGCATGAAATTTTAATACATATCATCAGCAGTATGAGTACCTCAGCAACATCAATAATTCATTTAAAAGGGGCTTTGAAAGAACAAACCCCAGCATCTGCTTGTAGCAGGTTATTTATATTCTCATACACTCTCACTAATTTCTAGAATCAGGATAATCTATTTCTAATATTATGCAGACATTAACTGGGTGGTTAAATTGATGCCCGTTAAAATTAACGGTATCATTATGGTCTTAACTGCAATTCTACTGTTGTTTCTTGCCTCCATCTTTTCAGGATGCAGCGGAATTGAAAATGTGAAGGATATGAAAGACAAATCTGCTGGACTATCTGAAGGAGCAAAATCCCCGAATATTGTGGTAAAACTGGGTTTTGAGACCTTTCCGAAAAAGTACACCTGTGGTGGTGAAGATATATCTCCATCAATCAAGCTTTCAGGAATATCTGAAAATGTAAAATCCCTTGCTATAATTATGGATGATCCTGATGCACCCTATGGTACTTTCACCCACTGGATAGCCTGGAACATCCCTCGAACCTCAGACTCACTGGAGATCCCAGAAGGAATCCCTCAAGATAGTATCCTGAATTCGTTAATGATCCAGGGCATGAACGATTTCGGAAAAATCGGTTATGGAGGACCATGTCCACCTCCTGGAAAACCACACAGATATTTCCTTAAGGTATATGGCCTTGACACCGAACTTCAAATTGAACCGGGATCAAGGAGATCAGATCTGGAAAGGGCTATGGAAAGACATGTTGTGCAGTATGGAGAGACAATGGCTATTTACGGGAAGTAATCGGCAAGTCAGCAACTGCGATGGCAACAATCAGAAATCGATAAACATGAATTTTAAACTCACACTCAACACTATACATCAATCATAAAAGCCTCATCAGCGGGTATCTCTTCGCCTCATCCCACTCTATAACTGCAGAAACCTCCGCGTCACCAACTTTAACTTTAACTCTGGCTCTTATCAAATCTCCGCTGAGAGTGGTGTAACCAAAACCTGAAATGGCGTCTCTCAACTTCTCTCTATTTATCTTAACCTCTGCATCAACAACAAAAGGTTGCAACCTCATACAACTCTCCATTGCAGTTTCAAGAATTTTTGCATTTTCAAAACTAACAGGAGCACCAGTAAATTGATGAAGAAGCGCTCCTAACTTTATTCCAGCTTCGAAAGCAGCTTCCTCTCTCTTCTCCTCTCTAACCATAATCCTACCTCCTTGGGGAATGGACTGAAAAGATAAAGGAGTGTAAGACCAGCAGTGGCAAATGCAGAATCCTTGATAAAAATCGATGAAATAATTACAACGCCTGTTATCGTGAGCAGGAACTTATCTCTGATCTTCGGATACCTCAGGTTGCAAATCATGAAAAAGGAGAGAATAAATGCAACACTCCCCACAATGTAGCTGGGAAGCTCTAAGTAAATAAGAGACCCCACAAAAAGGGCTGCAGCAGTTATTGGATAACCGATAAATTCATCTTTTACTTTAAGCAGGTTGAACCTCGCAAGTCTGAGCATTCCTGTTATCAGAAAAAGTCCTGATATCGAAAAGTACATCCAGCCATTCGATATAGCTATGATCATCAGAGCGGGAAGAACACCAAATGAGATAAGATCAGCAAGAGAATCCAGATCCTCTCCTAAAATACTGCCTTCAATTCTGCTGATTGCGCCATCCACCCCATCCATTATCACAGCAATAAAGAGAAAGATTGCAGAGTAACTCAGATCATAGAACACGAAATATATTCCTAGAAAACCAAATAGTGCATTTAAAGCACTGAAAATGTCCGCAAGGCGAACATCATTTAACACTCCGAACATACATTCACCTTATATGTAATTAAGCAACCTCACCTTATAGCTATTGTCTCTCCAGCTTTAATTTTTTCTCCAGGTTTTCTTGTGATACGATATCCTTCAGGAAAATCCACTGTAATTCGTGAACCAAACCTGATAATTCCTATTTTTTGACCTTTTTTTACCTCTTCCCCCTCTCTGACATAACAGACAATTCTCCTTGCAAAAAACCCGGCTATCTGGGTCACCTTAAATTCTCCGCCTTCATTACTTATGTATATTTCGTTCCTCTCATTTTGCTCGCCTCTTCTGTATGCTGGAAAAAATGTGCCTTTTTTGTAGATTATTTTTGTAATCTTTCCGCTAACGGGAGCTCTGGTTATGTGACAATCAAGGGGGCTCATAAAAATCTCAAGTCTTCTGGCATCAACATAGTCTATTTTACCGTCTGCAGGCGAAATGATTCCGTTATGGATCTCCCTTGGAGGGTCTCTGAAAAAGAAAATGGTGAATATGGTCAGGATTAAGATAAAAATGAATAAAGGAAAGTAGAAAAGGTAAGTTATAACAAGTAAAATAACTTCAGGTAGAATGAAGATGTATCCGCTCTTATCGATCAAAAATCTCACCTCTCATACTTTTCATTTTCTTTCATTTTGCCAGCCCCACCTCTCCACTAAAACATTCTTCAGATTGAGTATAAGCTCTGCAAGCTCTGGAATAATCTTGAAAACTGCAAGGGAAATCAGAATTAGTGCTAAGGTAGCAAGAACTTTTGAAATCACATGGTGTGCTATATAGAAGCTATTCTCCCCGAACCAGGAGTATGCAAAGCTTGCGGTAACGAATACGTTTCTAAAAAGATTCAGTATGTATATGGTCGGCACGGACACGAGGAAAGCGGCTATTTTTCTTCTCAGATCGGCTCTAACGCCGAGAGTCGCTCCACTGAAAAGTGCCATACTCTCAATGCCAGTACACGCAAGTATGATCTCCACATAATGTTCGTTCAGCATAATTACTGTATCTGAGTACCTCTCAAAGCTAAATTTCAGCAGATGGCCCAAAGCTATGGTTCTGTCTGCTGTGAAGGATATGAGTGATAACTTGAGCTCCTCATTTAATGCGAAAGGGAAGTAAACAATGGCTGCAAGAGCAGAAAAGGAAGTGATATCTACGAATGTGTTCAGATTTTTCTTTTTATCTGTTAAAATTGTGATTCCGAGGACAATGAAAAATAAGAATGCCAAGGTAACTACAACAGAATTGAAATAATCACCAATTTCGAGATAATGAGGTAGTTTTGTAATCCACACTATACCAAACAGTATCCACCCTAAACCACCTGCCGGTTCTATTCTTGAAGCGACAAATATGATCATCAAGATTAAAGAGGATAGGAGCAGTATATCCATGACCGCAAAACTTTATTTAGATACTTAAACAATTCGTTAATTTGTATGTCGTTTGATCTTCACATTCACTCATCCTACTCAGATGGGTGTGCAGGCATTGAAAGCATAGTTAGGAGGGCAAAGGAAAAGGGTCTTAAGATTATCGCAATAGCAGATCACTCTATCGAGCACAGGTTCGGCATGACAGAGTCAAAGGCAAGAAAACGACAGGAAGAGATTGAAAGATTCTCATCCAGATATGATATTGAGGTTTTGAGTGCAGTAGAATGCGGGATTCTTGCAGATGGTGAAATCACTCTACCTGATTTCAGGTTTGATATGATTCTTGCGTCCATTCACGACCAGCTACCTGCTGAAGAATATTACAGAAGGATTAAACTCTGCTTGAGGAAAAATAGCATTGATGTTCTTGCACACATCCATTCAACACTTTTCGGGAGCATAAATGGGAGTATGATTGAAGAAGATGAAGAAATCATTGATCTACTTCAGGAAGCTGACGTAGCTCTTGAAATTAACACCACTCACTCAGCTCCGCCAGACAACTTTTTGACATTGTGCAGCAACCGGAGAATAAAATACTCAGTTGGAAGCGATACACACATTCTGGGAAGAATCGGAGATGTCGAAGAGGCCTTTAAAAGAGCAAGGAAGTTTTTACCAAGGGGGAGGTTCATTCTGGATGAAAGATAGGATGAAAAATAATAAATGCATAACTCTGACCGTTGATGCAATAATCCCACACGAAAGGGGAATTGTTTTGATTAAGAGGTTGAATGAACCATTTAAAGGGTTTTATGCGCTTCCGGGGGGTATAGTGGAATATGGGGAGAGTGTTGAGGATGCTGTGTTGAGAGAGGTTGAGGAAGAAACGGGTTTGATGGGGAAAATTTATAAGCTCGTTGGAGTATATTCTCAACCTCAACGCGATCCAAGAGGCCACTTCGTCTCGGTTTGCTTTATAGTTATGAGCGAAGGAGGTGAACTGAAAGCCGGAAGTGATGCAAGAGAGGTTAAAGTCTTCCCTCTTAAAGAACTTCCAAGGCTGGCTTTCGATCACGATAAGATGATAAAAGATGCAAGAGGTGATTTAATTGGAATTCTGTCCAGAATGTAAAAGTATAATGATCTACAACCAGAATAAAGCCGTTTGCAGGAAATGTGGATATGAGATGGAAGTTGGTGAAGAGAAAACGATCCTTGTGGTCTCCAAAGGTAACAGAGAAGATGTGCCTGTCATCGAAGGCGAGAACATCAAAACCCTGCCAACCACCAACGCTATCTGCCCCTCCTGCGGGAACAGAGAGGCTTACTGGTGGTTGAGACAGCTCAGGGCTGCAGATGAAAGCGAAGTGAGATTTTTCAGATGCACGAAATGTGGAAAGACCTGGAGAGAGTACGACTGACCGGTTACTGGATTCTGGTCAGTCTTATCAGTTTTATCAGTCTTAACTTATTCAGATAATCCGACTGCGATGCTCAACTGGTTTTAGCTCAAGTTATTCATTTGCTAATTTGTAGAGTATTTCTGACAGTTTCCACTTTTCTCTCTAATATATTTGGTGGCATATCTGAAAAAGTAAATCTGAAAAACCAGTATCTAACCACTACTTTAACTCACCCAATCATTATGCACCTTAAACTTTATATTAAATCTAATAATTATTAACATGTAGATAAAAAGGGTCTCGCGATATGTTGATAAATTAAATCATATAAAAGAGAGAATAGCAGACATACTGGACTGGATTGAAGAGGCAGAATCAGACAAGAAATCCAGGCTTACCGCGTATAAAGTCGCACAGGAAATGGTTGAAGCTACTTGCGACATAATTGCTATGTCTCTTAAAGATGAGGGCTATATCCTCAAAGATGATTACACCAACATCGAGAAATGGGGAAAGCTCGTGGAGGATTCAGAGTTATCAAAATACATAAAAACGGCAAATGACCTGAGAAACAGGCTTGAGCATTATTATAATGGAATAAATGATAAACTGCCCCTCGAATCAATTTTAGACATCATTCCACGCATCGAAAGGTTTGTATAGGTGATCGGTTCTTGGTTAAAAAGGAAGATTTAATTGAAGATTTTTGTTTTTTAGCAGATAGAGTACTTGCAGTCCTCATTTTTGGTCCATCGCCTGGAGGCAGAGAAAGAAGAAGCCTGGATATATGCATAGTAAATCCAGAAGATTTTAATATGCGTGGGATTTTTCAGAGGGTTGACGTTACCGGAAAGAATTATGATGTCTGGTTTTTTGAAGAACTTCCATTATACATTAAAATGGAAATAATTGAGAGTCATGAAGTCCTATTCTGCAGAACTCTTCTGGATCTCTATGGATATTTTTATCAATTAAGGAAGTTGTGGAAGGATCAGGCGAGGAGGAATAAACTCAGCAGAGAGGAGTTAGCAGAACATTGTTGATAGTTTAAGTTTGGGTAGTTTAGGTTTGGGGGCCAGAAATGATAGATGTGATAGTATTGTAGCAGTATTTTTATAATTTTTAAGTGAGGTTGAAAGTATGTATGATGTAGCAATAATCGGGGCGGGATTTGCTGGGGCATGTATAGCATCTGAACTTGAGGGTCTCGATGTTATCGTTATTGATAAGACTGAAATCGGGAGCAAGGATGTCAGTGCAGTTACCTTTACAGAAATTGTTGAAAACGATGATGCGATCAAAAATACCTATTCCAATTTTATGTTGATGAATACTGCTGGAGATTCAGAAAAATATGAGTTTGAAGAGGACACTTTTTGTCTTGTGGATTATCAAAAGTTATGCAGGGGATTAATAGATGATGTTTGTAAAAGTGAAGTGCTCGGTTATTCCGGAAATGAAGTCATTCTTCACGACGAAACCATTAAGGCGAAAATAATAGTTGATTGTTCTGGTATTGGGGGTGAACAGTTAAGGGTAAAACAAGGCTTCTCTCTTCCACCTATACTGAACGCTGTCAGATTTGAAAAATTGTCCAGAGTTGATTTTGACGACTCAACTTTCTGTTTTATAGTGGGGTTTGCGAATTTTGGAGGATGGATATATCCAGAAAAGGGATGTGTGGAATTTGGTATGGCCAACAGGTTTAAAAGAGGAGAAGAAATCAGATTTCCGAATCTCACTAAAGCTAGGCAAACTGGCATTTTAATAAATATGTTGGCTAATGCGGAAGCCAGTGCTGAAAAATCGAGCATTTATCCATATGGTTTTGTCAAAGAGGTTGTTAAAGGGAATGTGGTTATTTTTGGAGATTCTGCTGGTTTAACCCATCCAGTTTACGGGATGAGTCTCCACTATATCCACAAACTCGCTCCAAAGTTATCAAATGTAATTAATGACTCTGTAAGAGGATTGGCAAAACTTTCGGATTATCAGAAATTCTGGAAGTCGGTGATACGAAAATCCTCAGATTTAATAGCAAGAGGCTATGCTTCTTGGAATCTTCCGATAGAACTGCAGGAAAAATTGACAAGACTTCAGATTGAATTAAAAGTTTTACCCGACTCGATGAAAGCTCATATGTGGGCTCTTGACGAAAAATGTGATTTCTATGCAAAAAAATCCCCAAAACTTACAGACTATCCATTGAGATTGTACTTAAAGACACTTCTTTACAAGATTAAATTGTTGATTTAGGGATCTTATCAATTCGGGAGTATTGGATTTAATCGAGTCACTTTTAGGTTAGTTTACTTTGAGAAACCTCCGGATATTATCACCTTTAGTGCGTCTTCAACACTTATCTTCAGATAAATGAGTTCATCTTCTGGAACAAGAATGACGAGTCCTGAGGTTGGGTTCGGTGAAGTTGGAACAAATACATTTACCAGTTTTTTACCACTTTTCTCCCTTGCCTCGCTTATCACCGCTCCGGTTGTAAACCCTATGGTGTAGATACCTTTTCTCGGGTACTCTATCAAAACAACACCCTTAATTCTCTCGGTTTCAGAAATAAGAATTGCTTTTGTAGCTTCTTTTACACCAACATATATCGTTCTAACAACCGGAATTTTTCTGAGCAGGTTTTCAGCCGAATCAATTAGTTTGTTTCCGATTGCAAACCTCCCGATAATCCCTAAGATGAATATGATGGCAATTATGAAAATCCACCCCATTCCCGGGATGTAGTGTCCTGTTGCTGAGAGATAAGGCTGGAGAAAATCCTCAATATACTTGAAAACCCAGAAAACTATAAAAATGGTGGCGGAGATTGGGAGAAAAATAAGTAAACCCGTAACAAACACACTCTTGATCTCTTTCCACATCATTAAAAAGTTCATTGGAGTGTATTTAAGGCTTTATACTTTGACACTGTATCCTCACATCTCTACACACTAAAGAATCTCTGTGTAACTTTGGCTCAAAATCAAATCACCTGCTGTTTATACTGCAACTGATTAACTTTGCTCTATTTTTTCATCATACTCAATGTTTTTAGATATGCCCGTATATTCAGTATCCAGTTTTGAAACTCAGGGATTTGAATTAGTAAACTTTAAATATTTTCAATCACATGATCATGTAGTGTTTCGAAAACTTTTTAACTATAGTTCAAATTTCGCCGAATCTTTGTCTTTAATTGGATTCAAATCTTCTTCCCTATGTTTTAAAATCATAATCGAGGTGAATTATTAAAAATTTTTAACCTTTCTGGAGAAATGATCATAATGATAAGTATATCAATAAAATAGGAAAAATTTAAATAGTTAATTTTATGATTCTTATTTTGAGGTGATGTGAAATGAAGGACAAGAAGAGAGAGGCGGAAGAGACGTTCAAAAAGATTAGAATATTTGCTTGGTAATTTATTTTTAGCTATTAATGTACCTCAAAGAAGTATTTAGGTTATCAGCAACGCCTCAAACGTTGTATTATCCTATTCCACTTATACCTTTTCTTGTTTTCGCTTATACAGGTTCAGATTTGATTTATTTTCTCAAGATTGTTATAGTTTCTTTTATATTTTCCGCAGGTATTAATTTGTGGAATCACGTAAATGATACATTAGAGGATAAAATTGCTGGAAAGAACCTTATTTTGACCGAAAATTATAAATTAAGAATATCAATCGCTGTACTTGCTCTTATATTATATCTTTTATCATTTTTTGCTATTTTAATATGGGTTATGGATAAGAGAGGAATCATCTTGTTCATCATTGTGGCATTGGTTACTTGGATTTACTCTGACAAAATCTTTTTTGGGGTGAAAATTAGAAGGCTTAAGGAAAATTACAAAACTGAGATTATAGCATATACTATATCATATCCTTTATTCACTCTGACCTTATGGGCGATTGCAGCAAATATAAATGAAACAGCTATAGCGTTATCTTTTTTAATGCTGCTTTTTGGTTATTGGAATGTATTTTTGAAAGATATAAAAGATGCATCAAATGATGAACTTGCTGGTTTAGAAACATTGGCAGTAAAGTTTCACCCAGAAACACTATTCAAAATTTCTTTTGTTTTCATTATGTTATATTATGTTTTTATTATATTTTTCTCCATTTTTGATATTCTTCCTTTACGATCAATTTTAGGTGCAACTCCCATCATATTTCCTATTTATGTTATAATCGTATCATATAGGTTAAACTGGACTTTGAATGAGAATATTTTGAAACCTCTCAAAATTCTGGTCTTCTCCAATCTGTTTTCAATGTTTATTTTATCTATTCTAGGCTTGTTTTGAATTCAATAACTGCTGTAGAACCTGAAGTTGTGAAACATATCTTGTCTCCAATATCACTTAGATGTCTAGATTTCTCATAAGTCACGAACATTGAAGGGGGAGTAGAAAATATACCAAAAGCTGATTTAGAGTGATCATCGATCCTTTGTAAAATTTTATGGACCTCTCCACCAAAAGCTAAAATGGCACTCATATCGAGAATGTAAAAATCAAATCCATTGTATATTTTTTTATCAAATACTTTTATAAATTTCGTAGGACCACCTTTAAATGTCTCACCTAAAAAGAAACATTTATCAAAAAAAATTTCTAGAGTTGAGGGGGAAGGGTAAATGTTAACTGGCGAATTAACGAGTCCTAATAATGAAACACCTGAATTAATTTTACTAATAAATGCAACCACATATGGGGAAGCTACTTGAAGTTTGCCTCTCTCTACTTTGTTTATGAATTCATCCTCACTAACCTCATCAAAACCTCTTTTTTTCAATTTTAAAAACTCCATAGGCCTTATTCCATTAATCTCACCAATCGCAATATCTGCCTTAACAGCCTCAACCTCCTCAACATTTGAGAAGTAATTCTTTATGATCTCAACAGTCTCCTCAAAGTTACTTCCCCTCTCTGGAAACACATCATGATAAATAGCATTAACCTCTCCTTTGAAACACAAAGCTGCAACTCCTCTCCCGACATCTTCATAATTCGCCAGTATGATGGGTGTACCCACTTTAGCCTCCAATGGCATAAGATTCATACCAACAATTGGGGTATTACCGCCAGTTTTGTCAGCCAAAATTTTCAGCACCTTATCTATCGGAAATATGAAATTATCCTCAAGATATCTTGAGTATTCTCTCAACACCTCTTTTTTCTCTTCAACAGTCTTCTTGGATCTGTAATTTCTGTAGTATAATTTATCATTCAAAAACAACCTTACGAATTCCAGCCTTCCAGGGAAATAAAACGCAGGAAACATTATTAGTATTGTATCCCATTTGTCTCCTATCCTCTCTCCGAGCCTTCCACACACTCTCTCAACATCTCTCCCACTTTCCCAGAATACTCTAACTTCACCCTCAAACTCGCCAAGCAGAGCAGCAACTCCCCTCGTCCATATCGAATCTTTGACGATGTATCCTTCAACAATGCATCCCACCATCTGCACATCAGGGAAATATCTCCTGAACAGCTCATTATACTTCTTGTAATCTTTAAAGGTTCCATCAGTCAGAAATAAAAGTAGAAAATTAGGTTTAAATTTTGAAAGCTTGAGCTCCTCTATTTTTTTTACAATCTCGCTTGAAGCTTTCTTAAATTCATTATTTGCTGAGTATACAATTTCGCCTCTCATGATCTCGATAATTTTTTAATTTTTTCTGAATATTTGAAATGCCTACCCTTTCCTCCTCATTACCTCATTCACCGCGCCATTGTGCCGTCATTACCGCTGTAATTACAGTAAGAAATAATTGTAAGTAAAATATATACTTTTCTCATTTTTCATGATATGGCTTGGTTGTTATGAATTGGCAACTCTCCGAACAATTCGTAAAATTTGTAAAACCAACTGCCTGTAGATGCAAAACTGAGAAATATCAACTTTCTGTAATATTAATTTCCTGTAATTAAGCTTTCCATCTCCTTGCATGATGTTCTTATATCTATATCCAGCTTGTAAGCTGATGTCTCCTCATCAGCCATTATGCCGAGAATGATTGTTCTGGATACAGGATACAACATAATCTTTGTGTTGCCGAATTTGAAACTTGCTTCATCCAGATTCTGGCTGAATATTTGGTATAACATATCCTTAATCTGCTTTTCAAGCCAGTAAAGGGTTGGGGCGATCTCTCTCTTGGGAACGTTAAGCCTTGCGAAAATAGGAACACCATCGATTCTATAAAGAACCACCATCTTCACACCCTCATCTTCTGTCAGGGGTTCAAGAATGTTTGATATTTTAGAAAGCATTTCTTACACCTTTAACCTTTAATATCTCAACCTTTAATTCTCAATTCTTGTCTTCGATCTTCACTTTTTCAAAAGGTAATTTTTAAGCAGGTCTGTTATCACTTGGCTAATCCCTCTTTCACCCATTTTTGCAAGTTTCTCAATTTTTGCGAGCACACTACTGCTGAGATCACTTCTTTTTATACCAAGCTCGTTGAATATCTCTTCGAGATTTACCTCTTCTTTGGATTCGATTATGTACTCTACACCCTCAATATATACACCTATGCCATCGAGTATTCTGTAAGGAAAAACGCCTTCTGCATGCCATGATCCTCTTTGTTTGATTATCCTGAGTGTTCTGCTGAACGCCTCACCATATCCTATGTTTTTCAGCTGTATTACGCTGTCCCCCAGGAACATTGGAATTGAGACGTAAGCCTCACCGAGATCTCCGTTCAAAGGCTCTTCAAGAGTCACAAGAGCGGTTCCAAGTTCTCTGAGCTTGTTAAAGAACCAGTTAACGTCATTTCTCATCTCAAAGTTGAGGGATGATATCATGGGTGTGAATGAATCAATTACTATTCTGGTATTTTTATTCGATTCTGTCATTAGGAGATTAAGCAGGTCATTATTAACATAAGAAACGTTTTCGGCATAGAATTTATTAACTAAAAGTTTACCTTCTGCGATGTAATCCTTTACCTCATCCCATCCCAGTGCCAGTGCGGTTTTTATCACACCTTCTTCATCCATGTCAAAGGAAACAAAAATACTTTTATTGCCAACTTCCACACCCTTTAATAGATATTGAAGGGAGAATATGGTTTTCCCAGTTCCAGTTGAACCTAATACAACATTTATTGTGTTGGGAAGAAATCCTCCTCCTAAAAGATCATCTAATCCATATACTCCAGTACTGACTCTCATCCTGTTCACCCAGTTAATCATAATTACAATTAGAGATATTCGATTTCAAATATAAACTTTTTCCAAATTATGTTGAGAATAAAAAAGTTTTTAATTATCTGCTGAATAAAATTTTACAGTTTAATAGGTCTAAATAACGGTTTAGCAAATCCAAAATAAAAATAATTTAGTGTTATAAAGTTTGGTCTTGTAACTCTCGTGAAGGAATTTCGTGATGGAACTGCTACAAGCTACTGCTACAAGTTATATTCATTTCAGACCTGTATATCCGACCCTATTTATCCTCAATACCCCTCTCTGTAACTTTGAACACAGCCTCACTTTCTGGAAGATGTGGGGAATCTATGAGTCTTGCAACTCTCAACTCACCTTTGCTCTTTCTGAGGTATATTCTGAACGTGGCTGTGTGAGCTATGATATGTCCACCAACAGGTTTTGTTGGATCTCCAAAAAAGGTGTCTGGTTTAGACTGCACCTGATTTGTCACGACAATAGCTGCATTGAAAATCTCGCCCAGTCTCATGAGGTCGTGAAGGTGACGATTCAGTTTCTGCTGTCTGTCTGCAAGTGTACCTCTGCCAACGTATTCTGCTCTGAAATGGGCCATGAGGGAATCGACCACTATCAGTCTTACTGGCTTTCCACCCTCTTTCTTTATTCTGTTGGCGAGCTCCTTTGCATTATCTACAAGAAGCATCTGATGGTTTGAGTTATATGCCTGAGCAACGTAAATATTTCTCAAAACCTCCTCAGGATCAAGTCCTTTGCCCTCTGCCATCTGTATTATTCTTTCTGGTCTGAAGGTATTTTCAGTGTCTATGACTATAACAGAACCATCAAGCCCACCCAGGTCCTTGGGAAGTTGAACGTTAACACTCAATTGATGACATATCTGTGTTTTTCCGCTGCCAAACTCCCCAAAAAGTTCGGTAATGGCCTGAGTCTCAACTCCACCGCCAAGGAGAGCATCAAGAGCCTGACTACCCGTTTTTATCTTTCCTACTCTCCGTCTCCTCTCAAGAATTTTTTCTCCGCTTTCAAACCCGCCGATATCTGCCAGTTTTCTTGCAGCAGAAATGATTTTAGCAGCAATCGATTCTCCTATCTCAGCAACAGAACTGAGTTCAGCAGGAGAAGCCACAGCAACAGCCTCAACTGTAGAAAATCCTGAACCTCTGAGCTTCTCAGCAATAGCTGGACCAACATGGGGAATATCTTCAAGATCAACAATCTTTACATCACTCATCATACCCTCATTTTCCTCAACAGAGGTCCCTTCTTTCCCGACCTCTTCATTATTTTCATCTTTGTTTTCTTTCTTTCTTGCCATCAACCACACCCTCACCCTCAAATGCATTCTATCAATTAAAGTGTTTTGTGGGTGTGATGAAAATGATACAATTTGTTAAAAGTAACGAATTTTCGATGATTGGGTGTAAATGTGATGCGGTAAAATAGTGGGTAAGGACACTGTTACAAAGAAATATTTACAGCCCTGTTACAACTTTAACCAATTCCTAGCCTCTCTAAAAACTCTCTTAGGTCTCAAACGGCTGGATCAGGGATCGCGGAATAATGGTCATGGTTTCATAAATGGAAGAACTGCAAAAACTTTCGCATCTTCAACGAGATTTCTGATCTTTGCATACTCGTTGGGCTGATGGGCGGTGTTATCTACTGTACTCCACACGGCCGTCTCAAATCCAGCCTTTCTGAAGAAAGCTGCACATGTGTTTCCCCCCATCCCGTAAACTCCTGAATCAACTCCTTTTGTGACTTTTATGGATTTTTTAAGTAGTTTCACAATTTCGGAATCCTCAGAAGTTGGAGGGGATGACTCCTTCTGGACTATCTCAATATCGATTTTCTCTCCATCTCTACTTTCAAACTCACATGCAACTGCTTTGACAACCTCAAGAACCTCCTCAACAGGGTAATCAGGAAGTATCCTGCAGTCCATGTAGCTGATATCCAGCCCGGGGATCGTGTTAACATTATCTACATTTCTCTCTCTTTTGGTTGGTTCGAATGTGGAGTAGGGAGGTGAGAAAAGTTTGTCTGTTTTGTTGAATTTTTCTTTTAGCTTCTTATCTAATGCAAGAATAAACTCCATGGTTCTTCTTGATGCGTTCAATCCATTTTCAGGAGTACTTGCATGTGTTTGTTTTCCGAAAACAGAGAATTTAAGCCAGAGAATACTCTTTTCTGCGATTTCAATGAGATTGCCTGAAGGGGTCCCGCCATCTGGGACTATGAATAAGTCATCCTTGCTAAAAATATTCTGATTCAGAAGGTGCTGGATGCCATACTTGCTTCCAGTTTCCTCATCAGACACGAAAACCAAACCCAGGCTATATTCAGGCACGATATCCAGCTCGATTATTGCTTTACCGGCAATCAGGGAGGCGACAAGGCTCTGACCATTATCTTCACTCCCCCTCCCGTAAACCCGGCCATCTTTTACAATCGCTTTGAATGGTGGCGTATTCCATAGGGATGCATCCCCTTCAGGAACCACATCCATATGAGTAACTATCCACACCGTTCTCCTCTTTTTACCAACAATTTTTGCGACAATATTTGGCCTTATTCCACCAGCAGCCCGTTCATCCTCTGCATCGTGTCTTTCAACTTCAAACTCCTCCAGATTTCTTAAGAGGAGTTCAGCCTTCTCTAACTCCCCATCTCCCCCAGTATCCGGGCTTATAGCTTTGATTTCAATTAACTCAGAAAGAAGTTTTATGGCATAATCTTCCAGTTCATTTACTTTATTCACAATCCTATCCAAATTCATGGTTTTACCCTGGTTTAACTTTATTTAATTTTTTAAGATTCATAACCATCCATACAACCATCATCTTAGCATTTCGATTACCTTATTTTCCAGGCTTTTGACCATTTCAAGAGTTTCTGCATCTTTTGATTGCTCTTTGAGTATTCCAAGTTCAGTTCTGACAGGTGCAAGTATCTTAAACAGATCTTCTTTATTTGCACCATTTGCTTTGCTGACAACTTCTTTCAACAAATTCAATTTTTTCCTTGCAATGAAATCTTTTTGCAACTCTCTTCTCAACACCTTGAAAATTTGAGCAATTTTTCTCCCTTCTTCCGTGAATCTGACTATTCTCACTCTTCCCTTAAACTGACTCTCGATCAGTGCATTCTCCTCAAATTCGCTGAGGACTTTAGATATGTAACTGTAGGGAGATCCAACCTCTTTTGATATGCCTAATGGATAAGCATTCTCTCCCTAGTCCTCAGCTTCGAGAATTTTAAGCATTATATCGACTGTTTTTTCGTGCAGAAACATTTTCTCCAGGCTCATACTTTACACCTCCTTTTGAAGTTTATTCGCAAACCATACAACTCTTTGCGGGAAGGGTATTTCGATTCCCTCATCTTCAATTGCCTTTTTAATTTTCCACAGCAGATCCATTTTCACCTCAAACCATATTTCTGCCGGTGCCCAGACTCTTACAGCTATGTTAACACTGCTGTCTGCGAGCTTGTCGACGAAAATTGCCGCAGGTGGGTTTTTAAGGACGAATGGATGGGCATCAACAACTTGCTTTATTACCTCAATTGCTTTTTCTGCATCATCTGCATATCTTATACCGACAACGTATTCAAATCTTCTTGCTGTGTTCGCTACATAGTTCACGATATTCGAAGTAAAAACTTTCTCATTCGGTATTCTTACATAAATTCCATCAAAGGTTCTTACAACGGTTGAAAGTATGTTTATGTCTTCCACTATTCCTGTGACATCACCGACATTCACAGGATCTCCAATCTTTACTGGCCTCTCGAATATTAGAAACAAACCGGAAACAAAATTTGAAACCACGCTCTGGCTTGCAAAACCGATAATAAGCCCTGCGAATCCACCAGCAACCAGCAAACCGGAAAGGTTTATACCAAATTGAGTGAGGGAAGAAATAACTGCAATGATTATTATACCGTAATAGGTTATTTTCTCCACAACATTCAGAAGGTCTTTGGGGATTTTATCACTTAAAAATCTTCTGAGGTATGTTATCGCCATTCTTGCAGTGATTAAAGAGAGGAGTACAATAATTACAAAAACCATAACATCGAATAATGTAATATCTCCATAAATATTAATTTCAAACAGGGTGGTTAAAAATCCTATGTCCATCACGAATCACCCGTATCCGTACTCCATCACGAATCCACCCTTCTCTATAATCTGAAGTCCCTTTGCGCTGTAGAGTTCAACTGATCTTTTCTGACTGTCTTCCAGTGGTTTGTTTATGAATTTTGTCTCGGCTATACTTTTCCCGGTAATCTTTACCTCTCCTTTCATGGAGATAAGCTTGTTATTGTAAAATATTTTCATGTCAATCGCGTCAAATACTGTTTTTGAAACCTTAACCCACTCACTCAGCGTATTTTTAATGCTGAGTTCAATAACCCCCTCTTCGCTGGGATCAGTTTCGGGAATCTCAGTATATATTTTGCTCTCGTGCTGCCTGCAAATAATACCTCTCCTCGGAGTACCGTAGAGGGTATACTTGGGTTTGGTTTTTGTAAATATGTCTAATGGGTTGATTTTACCACCTTTTGAGACAAAAACACAGATTTCTACAGGAAATTTGACGAATACTCTCGCAAAACCTGTAGGTTCGATAATCACAGGCTCTGAAAAATCTATCTCCAGATGATTCGTAATTTTTTTTGGAAGGTTTACTGGCTCTACCGGAAGAACAAGAATGCTATTTATCTCAGCAGAAAGCTTTATTTTAAATCTTTCTCCGCGACATTCCCTCGAATAGCTGATTAACCCACCTGATTCGCTTGCTGAAATGGATATCTTATCGTCCCTATATGAAAACGGGATTTTGTGTTCACCGAATATCATTTTTTCTTTTCACCAATTGTTATTTCGTTTATATGTCAAAATTGAGAGTATTAAAATTTTTGGAAGTGCAAAAGATTTATACTCGAACTGAAGTATGGGGGAGTTGTATCTAAGAGATTCAAGAGGTGCTGAAATGGGAAAAGAAAATGAAGAAGTGCAGGAAGTAAAGTATGAAGATAACCCAGAGCTTAAGGATGAAAATCTTGGAGATGAAAATCTCTCTGCAGAGGAATGGTTCAAAAAAGGACTTAATGCAAAGAATATAAACGAAGAAATCATGTGCTTCCAGAAAAGTATAGAAGTGGATCCAGACAACCCTTCTGCATGGAATAATCTTGGCATTGCTCTTTTCGATTTGGGGAAGCAGGAGGAAGCCATCCAGTGCTTTGTGAGAGCTCTTGAGATTGATTCACATTATGTTGACGGTCTTTTTAACCTGGGAATTGCGCTTATGGCAAATAAGAGGTTTGAAGAAGCACTTCAGTGCTATGAGAGGATACTCAAGATTGAGGAAAAGGATTCGAACACATGGAACAATATTGGGTATGCACTCTATAATCTTGGAAAGTATGATGAGGCTGAAAATGCATTAAAGAAAGCCATTGAATTTCAACCACAAAACGCATTTGCATGGTTTAATCTTGGTCTTCTTTACTATGCTCTTGAGAAATTTGATGATGCTCTCCAATGCTATAAAAAAGTCCTTGAAATTCAACCCAACCATATTCAGGCAATGAACAATGTTGGTATCGTGCTCGGGAGAATAGGGGAACTCAGGGAAGCTATAAAGATTTTTGATCAGGTACTGGAGCTCGAACCAAAAAATGAAATAGCTAAATTCAACAGACAGTTTTTCCTTCAGAAAATAGGAGTCTCAGAAGATTCGGAGGAAATCACTGATAACTGATTAACGTAAATTGAAATTAACGTGAGTTTTATGTTAATTTAACATGACCCGGGGATTCATATGTACAATAACCTGCAGAATAAAAAGCTTGAACTGATTTTTTTACTTGATGAGTCAGAACTGTCAAAGAAAGCTGAGGAATTTGCATTTGAGCTCGAAAAGATCATAAAATCCAGCTCCGAAATAAACAGCTCCGAAATCGACATATCAATTGAAAAAAACTATGGAAACTATGGAAAATTAGAGTACGATTTGAATGTAAAACCAGCCATTATTTTAAAAAACCAGAAAGGTTCAGAAATAGTTTATTATGGGTATCCCGAGGGAATTGAACGAACGTTTTTACTTAAAATTATTTCTAAGTTGTTTCAAGATGCAATCGATATTAATAGAACGTACTATGAAAGAATAAAACGAATTGGTGATGTGAAATTCACTGTGTTTGTTGCACCTTTCTGTCCTCACTGTGCGAATACTGTCGAGAGATTAAGTCAGACTGTGATAATAAATCCCAGAATAAAGCTGATGGTGGTGGATATAACTCAGTTTGATGAACTGAGGGAGAAATTTAGAGTGGTTTCAGTTCCCGTAATTCTTATTAATGGAAAAATCACATTACATGGCGAAAAATCATTTGAGGAATTACTTGAATGGGCTGAAAAATTTGGTGATGAGAATTTTATCGCTGACTATATTGTAAAAATGATCAGAGAGGGGAAGGCTGAAGAACTCAGTCATGCAATTGTTGAACTGGAGAATGATGAGGCCATCGCGGATCTCCTCACTCATCAGGACTTTTTTGTTAGATTGGGGGCTATGTTTTTACTCGAGCACTTATTTGAAAAAAATAAGGAAAATGTGATCCGGGCCAAAGGAAAAATTATTGAGCTCCTGGAACACGGTGATTTCAGAATAAGGGAAGATGCGGCAATGATTCTGGGGAAGATCGGTGATATGGAGGACGTTGAAATTCTACAAAAAAGGCTTGATCTGGAACGGGGAGAAGTCAGGGAAGCAATTCAGGAAGCAATTCAGGAAATAGTAGAAAGATCAGAACAAAAATTCGATGAGGTTAGCAGTTAAACTTAAAAGTTTGGAATTTCAGAATAAATCAGAAGTCAAAAAATTCTGTAATCATTGCAGATACTCAACCATCCCATAAAGGTGATTTTATGGCTGAAGTGAATATAGATGGCATTTCATGCACGTATGATATAAGGGGTGAGAAGGCAATCCTCCTCTACCCTCCACACCCTGAAATGGGTGGTAGTAGATTTGATGTAAGGCTGGAAAGAATCTCCGATGAGCTGAAAAGAGGCGGATATTCTACACTTCGTTTTGATTATGCTAAACCCTTCAGAAATGGAATTGGGGAAATAGAAGATGCAAGGAAATGCATTTTCTATCTGAAAAACCGACATGATTTTGTTGGGCTTGTTGGATATTCTTTTGGAAGTGTTGTGGCATCGAATACTGCAGAATATGGTGATGCTCTTGTACTGGTCTCTCCATTAAAAAGAATAAACTCGATTGAACTTAAAAACACCAGCATACCAAAATATTTGATATGGGCGACCAAGGATGAAATCGTCCCAAAAGAAGTATCAGTAGAGATTTTTAACTGGTTTGACCCTCCAAAAGAATTCCTGGAAGTTGAGACAGATCATTTTTATTTTGGAAAGTTTGATGTTCTTGCAAAATCCATCCGGGAGTTCTTTGACGGACTATAACTTTGAATTGACGAAAATTTATTGAATCCTGCTTTTCATATCATGAAAATCGCAAAACATATTTAATTTTGAGTCAATAGTAGTATGTGGAGAGAGTTGAAGAGTATCTGGAAGCAATTTATGACCTCCAGCAGAGGGAGAAGAAGGTTGTAAGAACGAATGATCTTGCAAAAAAACTCAATGTCAGGCCATCCAGTGTAACTGAAATGCTATCAAAACTGAGTGAAAAAGGTTTTGTTGAGTATCAACCATATTATGGTGTAGCACTTACCGAAAAGGGCTCAGAAGTGGCTAAAAGAGTGAAAAGATTTCATAAGATCTTTGAGGTATTTTTCACTGATTTTCTTGGAGTTGATAGAGATGAAGCTCATAAACTCAGCTGTGAGCTGGAACATCACGTGAATGATGAAGTGGCAGACAGAGTATGCATGCTTATAGCATCATCCGACTGCAGAGCATGTTCTGATTGTGACCGAACCTTTTTCGCTCTTTCGAACGCCCCTGATGGACAGTATGAAATAATGGCAGCCCCCGTTATATCTCAGAGAATTGGTTTTGAACCGGGCAGAATAATTCTCAAATCCGGCAATGAAATCACTCTGATCTTGAAGGATAAGAAGGAGGAGTATACTATCAGCCATGAACTTGCCTCTAAGATCATAGTGAAATCAATGGAGGTTTAGTGATCTGGTTAGCTTTAGTTAGATTTTAACTATTTACATACCTTCAAAAAATGTTGAAAAAGGGCAAAGGCTGTTAAGGGGTAAGAGCTTCTCCTTTTATGGCGATTTTTGACGCCAGTGATACGATGGACAATCCTGTTTTTTCACATACCTCTACTGCTGAATCAAGAATGGCGGCCTTGGAGACTACGAGTGGTATTCCTGCCCTGACAGCCTTTGCGGCAATCCCCCTGCTAATCCTGCCTGAGAGCAGCAGAAAAGTTCTTGAAAAGTCTATTTCCTCTTTCAGACCCATACCTATGACTTTATCCACAGCATTATGTCTTCCAACATCTATTGCTCTAACCAGCATTCCCTCTTTCCCAACGATTGAGGCTGTGTGATATCCTCTGGTCTGTTTGTATTCTGCGACTTCAATAAATTGCAGTGCCCCTTCAACCTCTTCAAGTGAAAAAGTTTCATTTGAAGTAACTTCAGGAAGAATCTCTTCATCTCTGAATACACCTACACAGCCAGAACTTCTTAATTCTAAAAGAAAAGAATCTGCATCAACATCCACAAAAACTCTATCGCCTTTTACATCAATAACGGCATCTTTCCATCTTGTTTTTATAATCAACCCTTCAGAAACTATAAATCCAATCACAAGTTCCTCCAGATCTGCAGGAGTGCACATGAGGTGGGAAGGAAGACCGTTGATGAAAATCGTTATTTCTTTCTCCTTAGCAAGCTCAAGCGGTTGACCCAGATGAATTACTGGGACATCTCTGAATTCCATAGTAGAATCTGGAATTGATAATTTAAAGTATTTCTGGTTTTCGAATGCAATGATCAATATAACGATTCTCTTTTTAGCAGGTCCTTTCTCCTCTCACCGGCAAGTCTGTGAGCAATTCTCAACGGCTCTGGAAGTTTATAACCTTTTAATGTCATTTTAACGATTTTAACTGTGAGATCGTGGCTGATAAAGCATCCGGGCGATATAAAAATGGGTTTGCATCTGTTGCAACTCTTCAAAACATAGCCTATAAGCTCTTTGCCATCCATCAATGGCTTAGATTCACCTGGTCTGGATGGATTTATGAACTCACCAATCAGCTTTTTCTTTGTTACACCAATGGAGGGCATTCCCATTTCAAGACCGATATAGCTGGCAAGACCACACTTTCTTGGATGTGCTATCCCACTTCCATCGACCATTATTACGGTTCTGTCTCTGATCGATCCTTTAACAATTTTTTTCAGGGCATTCAAAGCACTATGTCCCTCTCTGAACATGAGAAAAGTTGGGATGTAGGGGAAATTTACCTCATCTACAGTAACAGCCTCATCTACAACCTCAAGCTCGGGAAAGGTTAAAAGAACACCTGCAGAAATCACAGTATTTGATCTGAATCCTAAAAAGGATTGATCTACTCCTGCGATGTATTTTATCTCATCCAGGCTTAAAACATCCTTTAAATTTATCAGCTTTGCCATCTTTTCCTGTTTTCTCCTCAATTCTTCAAGATTAATTGGTCTCATACTGTGGTGACCTCATAACCTTACCATTGATGACTGCATAATCAAACAATCGATTATCTAAAACTCAATTAACACTTATGCCTCTGCATATTTCTTAGCTCTCACATTCAACTCTGACAGCAACGAACATCGGTCCTCTAATATCTATTCTTCCACCTGTTGATGTGATGTATATTCTTATGTTATCCTGCAAACAGAGATTTATGTCGGAAAGCCCTTCAACGACTCTCGTTCTTATCTTAGCCTCTTTCAGATTCATAGCAACCGATTCTTCGATTTTTCTGGCAGCAAAGTAGCTGAATGAGTCTATATATCTTAGTCCTGTGTTAATGCCGTGTTCGAATACGTGCATCCATTTTTCAGTTCTTGGAACCCCATATATACTCCCCTGGTAAACAATAACTTCATTCGCAAATGCAGGACCGCAAAGCCTGACGTTCTCTTCACTTTCAAATAAATATACTTTTATTTTTTTGCCATAGAGCACTCCTTCGTAAGCCAGGAACTCACAGGGGCCTTTCTCGTTCGCATATTTTTCGGCAGCCTCAGAAATGCTTTGAGCAATTCTCAACCCCTCAACTGTATGGGGCACCTCCACGAGTTTTATTGCCCTCGCTATATCCATATCTGATAGATCAATTTTCCCGTAAAGCCAGGGATACACCATCTCTCTTACATCGGAGTAGTTATACAGGATCATTGCAAGCCTCTCCACACCCAGCCCGAGATTCATCACCGGATACTCGACATCATACTGGGCGAGGGCTGTCGGGCTGTATATCCCGAAGGTGGCAATCTCAATCCAGCCATCGCTGTATTTTGTGCTTGAGCCCACTATTTTGGGGTGGAAGGCAAAAACCTCTGTCTGAGTTCCAGGGATGTAGTATTTACTTCTCTTCTCATCGAGCCGAAATCTGAATTTTTTGAATCCGAACTGTCTCAGCAAACCCTCTGCGACCGCTTTCCCCTCATCAACGCTGACATCCTCATCAACGACAACACAGCTTGCTGAGAAATAGGTATAAAGTCTCGTCGCATCTTCTCCCTGCTCCTTTCTGAAGCATCGATCAATGCTGAAAAGTCTGATGGGGAGTGGAAATTTATCCGAAATTTTGCTGAGAGTTATAAACCATCCTGTGGTCATGTGACTTCTCAATGTGAGATTCCCTGCCTCAGCCCTGAGATTTTTGAATTCCGGAAAAACCCTGTCAAGAATTTCAACCGCTATTACATCGCTTGTATTGAGAGCTGAAGCAAGCTCAAAGCTAAGATCATCCCCATCTATTTTCCCCTTCTTGAAATCCTGAAAAATTGATCTTACGGTGTTTATCTCCTCATTACTGAGCTTTTTACCGGCAATCTCTTCTATCTTCGAAATTCTGTCTGAAGAGATGCCTATGTTTGGTCTTGGAAGTGAAGCCAGGTAAAAACATCTGTCAAGGACGGCAAGCGCCTCCTTTCCAAACTGCCTTTTTACATGAGAATCCTCGACTATGATGGGATTTACAACCTCTTTGAACCCCAGAGATATGTATGCTCTCCTCAGGTCGTTTATTGTTTTGAAGAGGGGATGTTCTTCACCCGTGATGTAGCTGTATCTCGGGAATACGGAATTGGGATCTCTTGGCGTGAGAACTTCAGTGCTGTTCAGCCATGCGTCCTCAAAATCCTTTTCTACCATCTCGCGGTATTTTCTTGCATCAAATTTCATTAATCTCAGCCTCTACCTTTCTTGCAAAGGCAATGATTGAGTTCTCCTCAAAATAGTTTCCGATTATCTGCATACCAACGGGTAGGCGTTTTCTTTCGAATATCGGGAGGGAGAGGGAGGGTACACCGGCAAGATTGATCGGAACGGTATTGACATCAGCTTTATACATTGTCAGGGGATCAGCAAGCTCACCAATCTTGAACGCCAGAGCCGGCATTGTCGGCGAAATCAATAGGTTGCACTCTTTAAATGCTCTTTTAAAATCTCTTATCACGAGTGTTCTCACTTTTAGGGCTTTCAAGTAGTATTTGCCATAGTATCCAGCCGAAAGTGCATAACTTCCAAGCATAATCCTCCTTTTCACCTCATCGCCAAATCCCTCGGCTCTGACGGCTGAGAAAAACTTATTCCAGGATGTAATCTGCTCGAGAGTGTGGCCATATCTGACACCATCATACCTTGCGAGGTTCGATGAGGCCTCACTCATGGCAATTATGTAGTATGCTGCAAGCGCATATTTGAAGGAGGGCATGGAAACTTCCTTAATGGAATGTCCCAGACTTTTTATAACCTCAACAGCTTCGTTGAATGAAGACATCACATCGTCGTTTCCGCTCATCTCTCTGATTATTCCAACTGTAAGCTTCTTTCCGTTCAGCAATTCAGGATCAAAAACAAACTCCTTTCCTGAATTTGTGGAATCTCTCTGATCTTTTCCAGCAATAACTTCAAGAAGTAGTGCAAGATCATCAACGCATGTTGCAAGTGGACCAATTTGCTCCAAGCTGTTTGCATAGGGGATCAGCCCATATCTTGATACAAGTCCGTATGTGGGCTTAAGCCCAACAACACCACAGAAGCTGGAAGGACACCTTATACTTCCCCCCGTATCACTCCCCAGGGAAATAACACCTTCTCCTACGGATAAACATGCCGCACTTCCACCACTGCTACCTCCAGCAACTCTTTCAGGGTCATGGGGATTTCTGACAACTCCAAAATAAGAGGTCTCTGTTGTGGTTCCCATTCCAAATTCATCCATGTTCGTTTTGCCGATTATTATGGCTCCCTCACTCTTCAACCTCTCGACAACATGGGCATCGAAGGGAGGAATATAGTCATAAAGAATTTTTGAGCCGCAGGTGGTCAGCAAACCCCCGGTTGAGATGTTATCTTTCACAGCTACAGGTATGCCTGCAAGCTTTCCGTTCACCTTCCCTCTGTCGAATTCTCCAGCTCTCTCTATAGCATCTTTGTTTATGGAAATGAATGCATTGTACTTGCTTCGTTCAATTCTCTCGATCAGCTCCATTATAAGGTCTTCAGCTTTCTCACTCTTCAGCCTCTCTCTCCATTCTGCAATGGATATCTGGTGTGAGGTCATTCAACCACCCTTGGGCCCTTAAAGTAACCCTCTTCAACATGTTTGGCGTTCATCAAGGCCTTCTCTCTTTCAAGTGGTTTTCCGGGCACGTCATCTCTGAATACGTTTTTAAGTGGAAGGACCTGGAAAGTGGGTTCCACATCCTCCTCAACCTCATCCAGAATCTCAAAGTATTCGAGGATGCTTTGAAAACCTTTTCTGAACTTTTCTACCTCGTCATCTTTTAACTCAATTTTTGCGAGGTTTGCAATGTGAAGGACCTCCTCATCAGTTATCATCAAACCACCTCTTATAAATCATCCATCTCCTTGAATTTGACACATCTGGATACATATGAACCCATCAGCCATCCTGATCAGCAATTTACGTACCTGATGATTAACGCTTCTGCTGAGTAATAAAATGTTTTGGCTTAAAATTTTATTCGCTGAAAATTATTACAAACCTGGCTCTGCTCTCCCAGAATTCTCATCAAATTCCGGTTATTCCCATCTCTTCAAGATAATACTCTATATTCACAAGAAAATCATTCAACGCCTTGAAAGGGACTATCAGGCAATCTTTATGGAGAATAATCTCATCATCTATCAGTGAGACGATCACAGGTATAATTCTTTTTCCAGTAAGCCTAGCAAATCTGGAACATCTTTCGCAATGTTTTTCCGCCTGCCTCTTCAAAGCACTTTTTCTGTACCATCCTCTGTTGTACCTTTTTGCATCAATCCCGATTAGAATACCAAATTTCTCCCCGATGACATCCATCTCTGCCCGTCCATGCTCATCCTTAAAAACAACTCTGAAATCTGTTTTAAAGTCGTTTCTTTCCAGAATTTCTCTTATAAGCTCCTCAAACTCCTGCCAGCTGATATCATCCAACCTTGATCGTTTCATCCTTAAATTCATCCCTTTATCGGAAAGCAATTTTCTTGCGGCCATCATACTCTTTTACATTTACTTTCTGAACGAACATATGGCCAGCAAACTTTACAAAATATGTGGGCAAATGGCTATATTTCCCTTCATGGCTTAGCAACACGGTTTAGCAACACGTGTTTTTTAAATTATTGCTTTAACTTTTCTGCAATCCAGAAACCTCAAAATCAATTCCATTTACCTGGCAGTAGGCCCTGATCATCCCAAGATTGCCCGCGATCATTGTATCTCCGGCTGGATTCGCAACTCTGAAAGAGCAGAGGTGAACGTTTGGGCCAGTAGCGACAACATCCCTGACATCGACAACATCTCTTATGTATGCTCCATGTCCTCCATCCTCGAAAACATCCTCGTTTGTTATTTTACCCTTTAAGAAAGCATCAAGGAAGGATTTTATCCCCTCATACCCCTTCCTCCTCATCACTGATGTGTGGTGTTCAAAGAGTGAGTGAACGAATCCATCCTCATCCACAACAGCTCCAGTGGTGTGAGAGTTGCCAAAGTTCAAAACAAAGGCTGGAAACCTCCTGACATCAAGCATTGCTCCAAGAATTGCTGCAAAAACAGTATCGATTACATAACTCTGAATATTCATTCCGCTTTTTCTGCTAAAATCCCTTATGCTATCGACCACACTCCTCATTCTGTTAAAGTACGATGGAACATTTTTTTCATTGTAGAAGAATGAGTAGATCATTCTCTCTTTTTTTATCTGATCCTGAAAGACACTGAATCTGAACTTTCTATTGCTCATATGGGGTGAAAATCCATGATCCTGAACGGCAACAAATATTTTATCTGGCAGACTTACATTGACTTTCTGGAAAAAAGACACGAATTCATCCAGAAACACATCTTTCATCTCAATGCAATCGCTACAATCAATTTTATCAACAATCTCTATGCCCATCCCCTTAACTTTCTCAATATTATCATTGAATGTCAGAGCAGGCTTTTTGAGAGAAATGATCCTCAACCCCTTTTTGAGATGCTCTTTTGCAGCTGCAGTTGATGCTCCACCACCCATTGTATAGCCTGTCAGGTAAATGTCTTCCCCCTTCTCAGTATAATTCCTAATTTTTTCAGCGATTATTCTTGTTGGTGATGGTAAAATCATCTTTAAACAATTTTTTGGATTTTTATCACTCTCAAATAAATAAATGTCCTGCGTTCCTGTACCTACATCAATTGTGAATGCTTTTAATTCCATGGGTTTCGGTAGGTTTTGATGTTTAAATTGTTTTTCAGGTCTAAAGTCATAGCATAATTAACTATAGTTATATTAATTTATTATGTTAATTTGAAATAAATGTATTTTAAAAAATAGTTATGATTTAGCTTTTCCTCAATTCAATTTTTAAATCAAAATGTATAACTAATAAATTAAAAGTTTAAATCGAAAAAATCATCTTAATTCCATTAAAGAAAAGTGGGCTGAAATCGACTTATTTCTTAAATGAAATCATCAGAAGCCTTGTATGGCTAATATTAATATTTAATAGTTATAGATTATGGGAAAAGCCTTTTATATCTTGATTAATCGTAAAAATATTATTCGAAAGGCTTATATAGATTATACGGTAGAAATTCCATCACAAGGAAAGGGGGGTATTTAATGGAATATATCGGTCATGGCGGAAAGCCAATAGTAGAGAGAGTTTTAAAACCCGATGAAGCTAAGGATGCTATTAAGGGTTTAACAGAGATTCCAGTGAGGAGACAGATCGCTCACGAGACAATAAGCATCGCCTACGGGTTCTTTACACCGATTGAAGGATTTATGAAATATGAGGATGTGGATTCTGTCTGCAAGAATATGGCCCTTGCAGATGGAGTTGTATGGAGCATCCCAATCGTTTTTGACATGAATGTTGATGAATTAAAGGAGAAAGATATCAAAGAAGGAGATTCAGTGCTTTTCAAGTACATGGACAAACCACTGGCAATATTCGAAGTAGAAGAAATTTTCGAGTATGACACGAAATTCATGGCGGAGAAGGTTTACGGTACATCAGAAGAGAAACACCCCGGTGTGGCAAGAACCTACAAATATGGTGAGAAATTCCTTGGAGGTAAGATCACTCTTGTAAATGAGCCTGTTTTCAGTGAACCATACGCAACCTACTGGAAAACGCCAATCCAACACAGAGAAGCCATGAAAGAGAAGGGCTGGGAAGCGATGGTAGCACACCAGACGAGAAACGTTCCGCATACTGGCCACGAATGGCTCATGAAGGGTGCATGGTTTGCAGCAAATGAAGACCTGATGGTTGATAAATTGAGAACTGGTGTTCTTGTAAACTGTATTATTGGTGAAAAAAGAAAGGGAGATTACATCGATGAAGCAATTCTGCTCAGCCACGACATGCTCAGAAAAGCAGGATACTTCAGAGATGATGTCCACATGACAACCTTCACACTGTGGGACATGAGGTATGCAGGACCAAAAGAGGCAATTTTCCATGCGATCCTGAGAACGAACCTTGGATGCACTCACCACATGTTCGGTAGAGACCATGCAGGAGTTGGAGATTACTACGGTACATATGATGCTCACTACTTGCTCAAGAGTGTTAAGGAAAAACTTGCAATCAAGCCAGTTTTCGTTCTTGAATGGTGGTACTGCCCGATCTGTTCTGAGGTTACATGTTCTGCACTCTGTAACCACACTAAGGAGAGGCAGAAGTTCAGTGGAACACTTATCAGGAGCATCCTGATGGATGGAGTGAAGCCTACAAGGCTCATATTCAGACCAGAGGTCTTTGATACAGTTATGGAAACTGCGGAGAAATACGGATTTGGATCTCCGTTTGTCACCGACCACTACCTTGAGAAGAGACAGCCGATATTCACTCTGAAGGATCTCTAAGCGGGGTGATAACATGGATGATATTGGAATTAACATCTGGATTAATGAAGAGAGATACGAAAAACTGAAAGAAGCGGGCCTTGCAGACATGGCGAAGGAAGTTCTTGCAGGCATGAAGAACATTCAGGTGAAATGCACTGAAGAGCAGAAGGACGAGATTTTGAAAAAGTATCCATCTGCAAAATTCGATGCCTCAACAACAAGAACCATCGAGCTCCTTCCAAGGGAGGTCAAGGACAAAATATTCGAAATTGCAATTAAACGCAAATCGACCGGCCCGGACGTCATTGAGGAATTCCTCAAAAGTTAATTTTAATTTTTTTAAAATTGGATAGTTTAAGTAGTGGAATAAGGAAAATTTGGGATTGGTAGAAATTGGGTGAATAGGTAGGAAATTTAGTAGATAGTAAATTTGGAGGTGGAAAAATGCCAAGCTATGTAAACCCGGAAAAGTGTGACGGATGTAAGGCGCTGGATAAGACGGCATGCCAGTACATCTGTCCCAACGACCTGATGGTGCTGGACAAGGAAAAAGAGAAGGCATACAACCAGGAACCTGAGATGTGCTGGGAATGTTACAGCTGTGTTAAAATCTGTCCACAGCAGGCTATTGAGGTTAGAGGATATGCAGACTTCGTACCACTTGGAGCACAGGTCACACCCCTGAGGGGTTCTGACTCCATTATGTGGACAGTAAAATTCAGAAATGGATCTATCAAGAGGTTCAAGTTCCCGATAAGGACAACACCTGAGGGCTCTATAAAGGCACATGAGGGATTCCCAGAAGCGAAGGTGGAAGACTTGGACAGTGAGCTTCTGTTCTCGGAGCCGGACACACTTGAAGTTGAATTTCCGACTCTGAAGAAGTGATTTTGGAGGTGTAAAGTATGCCATACGAAGCGGAAATTAAGGAAGTTGAAACCGATGTTTTGATACTTGGTGGAGGAATGTCAGGTTGCGGTGCAGCAGTGGAAGCATCCTACTGGGCAAAACCTCTTGGGTTGAAGGTAACACTTGTTGACAAGGCTGCACTTGACAGAAGTGGTGCAGTCGCAATGGGTCTGTCTGCTATTAACACATACCTTGGAATGAGCGGGAGGGCAAGCTATGGTCAGTGGACTCCCGAAGACTTCGTAAAGTATGTGAGGACAGACCTGATGGGTATCATTAGAGAAGACCTTGTTTACGATGTTGCAAGACATGTTGATTCAACAGTTCACCTTTTCGAGAAATGGGGTCTGCCAATCTGGAAGGATGAAAATGGAAAGTACATTAGAGAAGGACCATGGCAGATAATGATCAACGGTGAGAGTTACAAAGTTATTGTTGCTGAAGCAGCAAAGAGCGCGATTGGAATTGACAACATCTATGAAAGGGTTATGATAACCCACCTGCTCACAGATGACAACGATCCCACCAGAGTTTGCGGTGCAGTAGGTTTCAGTGTAAGAGAAGACAAGTTCTATGTGTTCAAGGCCAAGGCTGTCATCTGTGCATTTGGTGGTGCAGTTCACGTATTCAGACCAAGATCAACCGGAGAAGGTCTTGGTAGAGCATGGTATCCGCCATGGAACGCTGGATCGACATATGCCCTCATGGCACAAGTCGGTGCCGAGCTCACATGTATGGATGTAAGATTCGTACCAGCAAGGTACAAGGATGGATATGGGCCAGTCGGTGCATGGTTCCTGCTGTTCAAGTGTAAAGCAACCAACGCATTTGGCGAGGAGTATATGGTTACAAGGAAGGCTGAAGTGGAGAAATTCCAGCCATACGGCTCAATGACGCCCATGCCAACATGTCTGAGAAACCACGCGATGCTCCTTGACATGAAAGAAGGTAAGGGACCAATCTACATGAGAACACCTGAAGCTATCAAGGCTCTTGCAGAAGCCATACCTGATGAGAAAGAGAGAAAGAAGAAATTCAAAGAACTCGAATCTGAAGCTTGGGAAGACTTCCTTGACATGACAATCTCACAGGCACTGCTCTGGGCAGCCCAGAACATCGACCCGGCTGTTGAACCATCTGAGATCATGCCATCTGAACCATACTTCATTGGTTCCCACGCAGGAGCTTCCGGTGCATGGGTAGTTGGACCTGCTGACTTAATGCCAGACGAATACAAGGATGCATTTCCAGCTCTGTACAACAGAATGACCACTGTGATGGGACTCTTTACATGCGGTGACGGGTCTGGCGCAAGCGGTCACAAGTTCTCAAGTGGTTCATTCACTGAAGGAAGAATTGCTGCAAAGGCAGCTGTAAAATTTGCAAACGACCACAAAGACTACACACCCTCTGTAAGTGACGAGAAAGTAATGAAGCTGAGGGAGATTGTTTACAGACCACTGAACCTCTTTGAGGAGAACAAGAACGCAACAACAAGACCAGAGATAAACCCCAACTACATCAGACCAAAGATGTTCATGTTCAGACTGCAGAAGATCATGGATGAATACGTGGGTGGTATCTCAACTTACTACACTACAAGTGAGAAACTCCTTGAGAGAGGATTACAGCTCCTCCAGTTCCTGAAAGAAGACAGCGAAAAACTTGCAGCAGAGAACCTCCATGAGCTCCAGAGAGCTTGGGAGAACGTTCACAGAATGTGGGTTGCTGAGGCTCACACAAGAACGATCCTCGCAAGAAAAGAGACAAGATATCCAGGATATGTCTACAGAGCAGACTATCCAGAGCTTGACGATGCAAACTGGAGAAAATTCGTTAACGTGAGATATAACCCACAGACTCAAGAGTGGGAAGTCATCGAAAGACCATACGTCCAGCTCGTTCCAGAGTAAACTTAAGGCGGTTAAGATGGGTAAGTGGGGGAATTTAACAACACATCAATTTTTTTATCCCCTGCGATCCCACATGGAATTTTTTTATTTTTGTGAAATTTTTTGGCATCGCCTTTTACGTGAGTTACCCGAAACCGAATCTCTGAACGGTATTTCGGGTAATTTAATTGATGTGTGTAATATAAAAAATAGGGCAAAGGTTAGATTATCTAAGATAAACCTTTTAAATTACTGTAACACTTACATTAAAAAAGTCCAAGGAGGCGAAGTATGAGAGAAAGTATTCCATCAGGACCAGTGAGTGGAAATATTTTGGTTATAGGGGGAGGAATAGCTGGTTTGAGTGCTGCCCTTGAAGCCTCTGAAGCGGGATACGATGTTTTTGTTATAGACAGAAACCCCTATCTTGGAGGTAGAGTTGCACAGTTTTACAAGTATTTTCCAAAGCTATGCCCTCCATACTGCGGACTCGAGATTCTTTTCCGGAGGATAAGAAGCAATCCAAAGATCAGATTCTTGACAATGGCGGAAGTAGTTGATGTGAATGGTGAACCGGGAGCATTTGATGTCGATGTCAAAATAAACCCGAGGTACGTAGATCTTGAGAAATGTACTGCATGTGGCGAATGTGCAAAGGTGTGCCCTGCAGAAAGACCAAATGATTTCAACTACGGAATGGATACCACAAAGGCGGTTTACCTCCCGCACGATCTTGCTTTTCCCATGAAATATGTTATCGATGATAAAGTCTGTCTGAAACAGGAATGCTCCAAATGTGTTGAGGTTTGCAAATACGATGCAATCGATCTGAACATGGAGTCAAAGACAATAAGAATCAAAGCCGATTCAATAATTGTTGCAACTGGCTGGAAACCATACGACGCCACTAAACTCACGAATCTGGGATTCGGGGACTTTCCAAACGTCATAACGAACGTGATGATGGAAAGACTTGCAGCATTCAATGGTCCCACCAAAGGCAAAATCCTGAGACCGAGTGATGGTAAGGAACCCAAATCTGTTGCTTTTGTTCAGTGCGCCGGTTCGAGAGATGAGAACCATCTTCCATACTGCTCTGCAATTTGCTGCCTTGCGTCGATGAAGCAGGCCACATACATTAGGGAACAGTATCCTGATACAAAGGTGTATATCTTCTACATTGACATCAGGGCCAATGGTAGATATGAGGACTTCTACACTATGGTCCAGGCGGATGAGAATGTTGAATTCATAAAGGGTAAGGTTGCGAAAATAGAGGAAAATCCAGAGAACCAGAACCTTGTGGTTATTGCAGAAAACACATTGACCGGAGAAAAAACAAAAACTGAGGTTGAAATGGTTGTCCTTGCGACAGGAATGCAACCAGAACTATCTGAAGTAAAGATTCCTCTGAAAGACCTCAAGCTGGATAACTATGGTTTCGCAAGTTTTCTCGACATACCGGGAATTTACGCAGCGGGTGTTGCAAAGGGACCGTCTGAAGTTGCCTCAGTAGTTGAAGAGGCAACGGCGGCCGCATTAAAAGGAATTCAAGCGGCAAAGAGGTGATTTAGATGGAAAACGCGGAAAAGGTTGAAAAGAAATATACTCTATACATATGTACCGGGTGTGATATCGGAGAGTCGCTTGATATTGAAAAATTGAAAGAAATTGCAGATGATGAATTTAAAGTTCCGACTAAAACTCATGAATTCCTGTGCAATTCTGAAGGCGTTGAAATGATCAAAAATGACATCGCGAATGATGGTGTTAACACGGTGATAATAGCAGCATGTTCACCTCGTGTAAACTATGACACTTTCAACTTCCCTGATGTGATCGTTGAGCGAATAAACCTCAGAGAGCATGTTGTATGGAGTCACAAACCAAATGATGAGGACACTCAGATGCTTGCAGAGGACTACATCAGAATGGGTATTGTTAAAGCTCAGAAAACCGAGCTTCCTGAACCATACAAGGAAGAGATCGTCAAAAACGTCCTTGTTATCGGTGGAGGTATCACTGGATTGACAGCCGCAATTGAAGCAGCCAATGCTGGATATGAGGTCGTTCTGGTTGAAAAGGAGGCTGAACTTGGAGGATGGGCCAGGAAGTTTGCCAAATTGACTCCAAAAACACCACCATTCAGAGATCTGACAAAACCTGATGTTGATGAAAAAATAAAGCAGGTTATGGAAAATGACAAAATAAAAGTTTACACGTCAGCTCACGTTGAAAAAATATCTGGCCAGCCAGGTCTGTTTGACGTCACGGTAAACCAGAATGGAAACACTGAAGAGATCAGAATAGGCTCAATCGTTGTGGCTGCGGGATGGGAGCCATATGATGCCACAAAACTGGAACACCTCGGATTTGGAAAGTATCCGGATGTGATAACAAACGTAATGATGGAAGAGATGACTGCAGAAGGCAAAATAGTTGTACCATCAACAGGTAAGGTGGCGAAAAGAGTTGCATTCATACAGTGTGCTGGCTCGAGAGATGAGAACCATCTTCCATACTGCTCAAGCGTTTGTTGTAGGGTATCACTCAAGCAGGCACTCTATGTAAGAGAAACCAATCCTGATTCTCAGGTTTACATCTTCTACAAAGATATCAGAACACCCGGCCATTATGAAGACTTCTACAAACGAGTGCAGGAAGATCCAGCAGTATTCTTCACAAAAGGAGAGGTAAAAGGAGTCTCTCAAACAGATGGTGGACTTGTCGTTGAAGTTGAAGACACCCTGCTTGGTGAGAAAATAGAGGTCGAGACAGATCTTGTTGTTCTTGCAACAGGAATGGTTCCAAGACTCATGGAATACGTAAAGAAACTTGAAAAGGAAGCTGAAGAACAGGCAGAACAGACTGAACAAACTGAACAGACTGAACAAACTGAACAGACTGAACAAACTGAACAGACTGAACAAACTGAACAGACTGAACAAACTGAACAGGCAGATGAAAAGCTTGCTGAGGCTCTTGAAGACTTCAAGGGAATACTCAACCTCACTTACAGACAGGGTCCAGAACTTCCAGCACTGAAATATGGTTTTCCTGACTCGAATTTCATATGCTTCCCATATGAAACTACAAGAACGGCAATATATGCGGCTGGATGCATCAGACATCCAATGGGAGTTGCTGAAAGCGAGGAAGATGCAACAGGAGCTGCTTTAAAGGCGGTTCAGGCTCTTGAGCTTATAGGCAGGGGTGCAGCAACCTTCCCGAGGGTTGGAGATCTCACGTATCCGGAGTTCTTCCTGCAGAGATGTACACAGTGTAAGAGATGTACCGAGGAATGTCCGTTCGGAGCTCTTGATGAGGATGAAAAGGGAACTCCAAAGCCAAACCCGAACAGATGCAGGAGATGTGGTGTATGTATGGGTGCATGTCCTGAAAGGATAGTCTCGTTCAAGAACTACAATGTTGACATGATTGGTTCGATGGTCAAAACAATCTTTGTTCCAGAAGAGGATGAGGAAAAGCCGAGAATTATTGCATTCGTTTGTGAGAACGACGCTTACCCAGCATTCGACATGGCTGCATTGAACAGAATGGAATGGGATCCGAATGTGAGGATAATCCCTGTGAGATGCTTGGGATCTTTCAATGTCGTGTGGGTTGCCGATGCCCTTTCGAGAGGTATTGATGGGGCAATACTCATCGGGTGCAAGTATGGAGATGACTACCAGTGTCACTTCATAAAGGGAAGTGAACTTGCGAACAGGAGAATGGAAAACGTCAAGGAGACACTTCAGAGACTGGTTCTTGAAGCAGAGAGAGTCAAGGTGGTGCAGCTTCCAATTTCAGATTACGACAAAATACCGGAAATAATCAACGAATTCGTTGAGGAAATTAAGGAAGTTGGTCCCAACCCGTATAAGGGATTCTGATATGGGTTCTAATTTCCCTTTCTTTTAATTTAATAGGAGGTAATAAAATGACATACATAGAGCCGGACGCAAAATTCGTGAAAGACGTAATAAAATTGGGTGGAGGATCTCTGAAAAAATGCTTCCAGTGTGCAACCTGTTCTGTCATCTGCCCGCTCTCTCCAGATGATAACCCCTACCCCAGGAAGGAGATGATCTGGGCACAGTGGGGTTTGAAGGACAGATTGCTGAAGGATCCCGACATTTGGCTCTGCCATCAGTGCAACGACTGCTCCATAAACTGTCCGAGAGGGGCAAAGCCAGGAGAGGTTTTGAACGCAATAAGAAACTATACGTTCTCTGAATTTGCAACACCAAAATTCATCGGAAAACTCTTTACTTCTCCAGCATACTTGCCGGTGCTCATAGCAATCCCGATAATTTTACTTTATGCATTTCTTCAGATACCTGGCGTGCTTATGGTTCCAGGAGGAGAACATGTCGTTTTTGGCAACTTTATCAACCATTTGGCGATAGAAGTTGCAGGAATATTGCTTGGAGCCTATGTGGTACTGGTAGCACTAATGAGCCTCTATAAATACTGGCGTGCTATAGGAATGAGTTTAGGTCAGGTTTATGAGGTTGAAGTTGGTGTTGAAGGCCAGATAAAGCCAGTCACAAAGGGGTTCTGGGGCGACCTCTGGGACGCTCTTGTTGACATCTTGAAACACACCAGATTCAATGAATGCAAAGAGAACAACTACAGATACTGGGCCCATATGGGCGTGTTTTATGGCTTCATTCTTCTCGGCATTTCTACACTTGGAGCAGTAGCCTATATGTACCTTCTCGGCATTGAGGAACTCGCCCTGCCGTTGTATGATCCTGTTAAAATCCTTGGTAACATTGGACTCATTCTGCTGTTCGGTGGAATGACTTGGATCGTTTTTTCAAGACTTGCAAACTCAGATAAAGTCGGTAAGCCAAGTTATTACGACTGGTTTTTCATCATCGACCTCTATCTCGTAGCAATAACTGGTTTTCTTATGGAAGCATCAAGGCTTGCAGGAGCAGCATCGATAGCATATCCAATGTATCTCGTACATTTAGTACTCGTTTTCATGCTTCTGGGATATGCACCCTACTCAAAGTTCGCTCACCTGATGTACAGAGGTCTTGCGATGGTATGGGCAAAGAAAATGGGACGAATTCCAACCAAACCGGTTTTTGAAGGTGAAGAGGCAATAGCTGAAGCAACTCAAGCCTGATTTTTAATTTTTACTTTTTTGAATTTGTTTTTGATTCTAAGATATTTCTGAACTTGAAAGCATACTACCACTGACCTACTTAATTTTCAAACATCAACAATTAGACTCCACTCTTTCTATATACGACCACATTACTCTCTATTGCTACCATGGTACCCAGGGCTGAAGCAGTTTGATCGAGTCCTCCCTCGACATCGAAGCCTCTTCCTGGAAGGCTGAGAGCAGACCACTCTTCTCCCCCTAACCTCCCTCTTTATTATTTTCCGAAAATTTCAGGGTGCAAAATCTTTGCGATATCCTCTAGCGCATAAACCAGCCTGTAGGAAGGTCTTGAAATAATATCTGCATCAACTACATATACTCTATTCTCTTTAACAGCTTTCACGTCTCCAAGCTCGGTCATAACCCACTCATAAATTAGGTCCTTTCCCTGACCACCCATCCCACTTCCTGAGCTGACAAGTATCACGTCGGGATTCTTTTGAAGCAGATCTTCTTTACTTACAATTTTCCATCCGTCCAGTCCTGAAAACACATTTTCTCCACCAGCAAGATAGATCAGTTCATCGATGAAAGTATCTCCACCACTCACCCATATCGGATCGTGCCAGAGAATGTGAGCAACTCTGGGTCTGCTTTTATATTCAAGCTTTATCTTGTTAATCTTTTCATCCATCATCATCACAATTTCCTGAGCTTTTTTGCCGGTTCCTGTAATCTTCCCCAGAAGGATTATGTTCTCTTTCACATCTTCAAGTTTTTTCGGGTTGAATGCAATAACAGTAAGTCCGAGATCTCTCATTACGTCAACATTTTGCTTTCCGTTTCCGTAGGAGGCGACAACAAGATCAGGTTTCAGGGATACAACTTTCTCTATGTTTATCGTCGAGTACCCCCCGACCTTAGTCTTCTTTTTAGCTTCGGGGGGGTAGTTACAGTAATCTGTAACACCTATAATTTTACTCCCCAGACCAAGAGCGAACAGGTTTTCTGTGTTGCTGGGTGCAAGAGAAACAATTCTTTCTGGAGGTCTCTCAATTGTCACAAGGGAACCGAAATCATCTCTTACTGTTAAGGGAAATTCAGATAAACTCTCTGAAACTGCTTTCGACAGGTTTGAGTCTGAACTTGCATAGTTTTTTATGTCTTTGACTGTTTTGATATCCTTTCCTGATTCGCCTGCATAATCCGATAAACATCCTGCGGTCAGGCTTCCAGCTACCAGGAGAAAAATTAAAAGGAATTTAATTGCTTTCATTTTTTATGCCGCCTCCCAAACAACAAAACTGCCGAAATGGAAACCAGCCATAATAATGCCTCAAAACCCGGTATATTTCTTTCTTTCTCCTGGAATCCCTGTGTTTTCGGGGTATTTGAGGTTGTTGCTGGTGCTGGTTGTTTCAAAGACTGATTTGAGGATTTATTCATGGATTGATCTGACGGTTGCACTCCATATTGCATTGTAGATTCTTTTACCTTAGTTTCTTTGCTGAAATTCAGTTCAATCCACTTCTCTGGTTTGAGGGGGAATGGTTTTCCGAGAAGTGCAATTATCGCTGAAGATGTCATATATCCGGGGTTTGATTTCTGGTGGGCTGTGTAGTAAAATGATCCATCGGGCTGCTGGAGAGACAGCAGGTGGTCGACAACACTTATATTATTTCTTTTCCACTCCAGAGGATTCTGTCCGCAAGCAATTATTGCCTGAATTATCCAGGAATCACTTGCAGCATTGCTTGATGAATTTCCGAAAAATTTGAACCCCCCATCTTCGTTCTGTCCGGTCCTCAGATAATTCAGGGCTTTGGCTATTACATCAGAACTGCTATCTTCTCCTGTTGCAATTAAAGCCTGGATGGCTGCTGCAGTATCATCATAGTCACTCGCCTCACCTGGAGCCCATCCAAAACCTCCATCCGGGTTCTGCTGAGACTTGAGCCAGTCAACCGTTCTGGAGACATCCTCACCACACACTTTGAGAGCCATCAACCCCCAGATTGTGGTATATGTGAAATCACCTATTTGACCGTTCTCTTTAACTTTCGATTTAAGCAACTCGACCAGATCAAACCCTCCAAAATCACTGGGATCCCTTCCAGCAGCATACACCGCAAGAATGGTTCTTGCATAGTCGGCAACCCCCATCTTGCCCGTTTCATTTTTCAGGTTCATTTCGATGTAGTCTATCGCAGAAATGTTATTCTTAACCCACCACTCAGGATTCTGTTTCGCAGCAACCATTGCCATGATTGCCCAGGACGTCTTTGAAATCGAACTGCTCTCTCCCGGGTTTGAAAAACCCCCATCATCATTCTGTAAACTCTTCAAATATCTGAGTGCATTTAATATAGCCTCATCTGTAACGTTTAGGGGAAAAACCTGATCTTTATATCCTATTTCTGCTGCATTTTCTTTATTTGAGCCAATAACGACTTCTGGTGCGTTTACTATCAATTGTATTACTGCCTGTGAAGTTTGAGGTGTGTCGTTGAGGGAAGTTGAATAATACCACCATATCACATCACCGTTTTTGATTGAATGCTTATCTGGAGCATCTGATGGAAGTTCATTGTTAACCTGATACATCCATCCACTGAATCCATCATTTTGAATCCCTGCGATTGAATTTACAAGCAGACCAAATCCATCATACCACGAATCATCAACCAAAAACTGGAAACCAGCTGATTTGCTTGCAACATAAAGAGCTGAAAGAGCTGTGAGATTATCCACAGTATATGTGTTCTCACCAGCAGTTATGTTGAACGTTCCAGGAGAAATGTTGACTTTCAGCTTGTAGAGGACATTTGTCAGATTCACATGCATTATCATTCTGTATCTTGCTTTCTCAGCACTCACTCCCCATGGAGCATAATAAAACTCGACCACATCGTCCTCTTCAACTGTATAGCCTGCGGCACCAACAGATGGAGAAACTCCGTTCACAGTGTATAGCCAGTAGTGATTATTTTCTGGCGAGATGCCTGCTATACTTTCAACATACAGTCCCCAGCTGGTGTTTAAAATAGAAACGCTAAAATTACCTTTTTCTGCAGCCCTCAAAAGAGCTGAAAGAGCTGTGAAATTGTTTAGAGTTATCTTATCACCATCAATTACAAGACTTGCTATTCCGGGATTGAGCTCCACTTCTCCATCCCAGATTATTTGTTTACCGAAACAACGGAGTTTGCCGTCATCTGCACCTATATACAGTCGACCATCATAAATGAAGGGTGATGACATTATGTTGTAGTAGCTTTCAGCTGGCGGATTGAGTGTGTACTTCCATATAAGCTCTCCATTAGAAGCATTGAGAGCATAAATTGTTCCATTTTTAGTGTTCGTTGCAAAATAAACCACATTGTCTGAGTATGCTGGGGACGAATCGATTTTTCCATTGGAACGGTAAACCCATATGACGTCTCCAGTTGACGCATTCATGCATACGATCTCTCCATCAGCAGTTCCAACATAAACTCTATCGAATGCTACCGCAGGAGTGGACATCGCCCCTTCCAGTTTTTTGCTCCATACTATGCCACCATCTGACAGATCTATTGCATAAAACATATTGCTGGCTGCCAGAAAAACAAGATTGTCGTGGATGACGGGGCTGCTCTTCACCTCACCAATTTGTACACTCCATATCACTTCCCCTTTCTCGTTGAGGCAGTAAAGGGTTTTACCGCTGGTAGAATTGCCTACAAAAAGGACTCTCCCATCATAACCAACTGGGGAAGTGTAATGTGCGGTAGCATTGGTTGAAAAACTCCATTTTTCCTCGCCATTTAAATCGACTGCATGGAGCGTACCATCAGAGAATGAAACAACGTAAACAGTTCCATTGTAAACGAGGGGTGATGATGCGACTCCCCACCATTGAGGATCGTTCTCCACCTTCAGTCTCCAGATAACCTCACCCGTAGTTCTGTTCAAGCAGTTCAGATATCCATCATAGGAACCGACAAAAATATAATCGCCTGTTACTGCTGCTGTCGACACCCCGTGTATATTCGAATTAACCCAATTTATTTCGCCTGTCAGGGCATCAATGCTGAAAAAACCCGGGTTCCATTCTCCCCATCCCATCCAGTTGGAGATATAAACTGTATCATCAAAAATTACAGGGGATGCACCAACAAGGCCAGTGAGCTCAACTTCAAAAAGAACATCATCTGTTTTCGGTCCGGGATCTGTAAAGTTACCACTTCTTGTTCCATCAAAATGGAAGGTTGAAGCATTTGCCGTCTGCAATATCATTAAACAAATAAGAATCAACACAAAAGAACCGGTTTTAACTCCAGAACACACTTTACCTTTCAAGCATGCCATCTTTACCACCTATAAAAAAACCTTCAAGAGAGGTATTTAAGATTATCTATATTTTTTGATATGTTATCAAATTTATCTGATTTACTTCAATCGATCCATAGATATATCGCGAAAAACAAAGCCATCTATTCAGTTTTAATCGTTTATCTGAGGAATTAGAATCGGTAATTCTTTAGATTATACTTTCATAAACTGTCAGACCGCATTTTTCCATTTGATATATTGTCCGGTTTAAAAATTTATTCGCAATCTAAATTCCAGATCAAAATACATTTATTTTTTCGGACTAAAAATTTTTGTGAACGAACTTTTGTTTACGCTGGCAAATAAATTTGTTTATCTATTTACGAATATCTTTCCGGTTCTCATCATCGCAATAATTTTAGCTAATCTTTTGAACGATTTCGGGATAATAGGAAAGGTATCCTTTCTGGTCAGACCGATTGTAAAATTCTCCAGGCTACCTGAAGAAGCAGCTCTTTCGATTATCACTTTTATCGCAAGTGGAAGTGCCGGATATGCAATGCTTTCAGCCCTTCATGAAAGAGAGGTAATCGATGAAAGAGAGACGATAATCTCTTCCTTTGTAAGCAGCTTTTTTGGTTTTCTCAATCACCTCTTTATTTATTATATCCCTGTGGTTTTGCCGGTACTTGGTCTTTATGCAGGAGGAATTTTCATAACGGCAAGGCTTTTTGTTGGCATCTCTGTAACACTAACTGCTGTTATTACCGGACATTTTATGCTCAAAGAAAGGAAATTTGAGATTAAAAAAACCAAAAAAATTCCAGAAATTCCAAAAGTAACAGAAAGTAAAAAAGATGTTTTGAGGCAATCCTTTAACAGATCAAAAAAGGCATTGAGTAAAATTTTAATCCGGTTTGTTATAGTTTATATGATTGTAGGTGTTGCATCCTTCTACGGTGTTTTTGATCTGTTGAAAGAAGCAGAATTCTCAAATCTGGTAAAGCTATCGCCTGAAGCCTCAGCCATCGTTGCTGTGGGTTTTGCTGACACAACCAGTGCGGTTATAATGGCCGGTTCCATGTTAAAGGATCAAATGATTGGAGAAATAGAAGCAGTATCCGCTTTACTTCTTGCAAATGTGCTGTCTTTTTCCGTTGTTCTTGTCAGGCACTCTCTTCCAGGAAAAATCGCTTACTTCGGCGCAAGGCTTGGTACCAAAATAGCGATATATGGGGCATTTTTAAATATTGTTTATACAATTCTGGTTCTTTTTTTGCTTCATTCTTTAATGCTTTGATTTCAGCTTTTGCCAGCGAATATTTTCTCAGTCTGCTTCCCTAACAATCTTCCCCCTTTCTGATGGAATCACCTTCATCCTTGCATCATCGAACTTGATTTCAAAAGTTTTTCCAACTACTCTATCGAGAAATACTGCAAGGGCGGCAACTTCGCTGTGGGGTTGATTTCCGATTGAAATATTGTAATCACAGAGTTCATAGACATCTGGAGGCACCTTTTCCGCCCCAACTATGACCAGAACCTTTTCACCCTTTTTGATCTCATTTATCCTCTCTGGAAGTGGAATTCCATACATTGTAAGATGAACCTTGACACCATCGAATTTTTTTAAAAAACTCCTCCACTCATTCACAACCTCTATGAAAAATTCTCCACCCCATCTTGATGTAACGTCTCTAACCTTGCTGAAGAGCACATCATCTTTTGTGTTGAAGTATATTCCTTCCGCACCAAGAGCCCTTGCTGTGAGAGCCACGTGGGTGGAAATTCTTTTATCTCTTTCTGGCCTGTGACCCAATCTGAGCACGTATACCTTCATTTTATCACTTTTATGGTTTTATCCCGTTAACTGGATTTTTACAGTTTATGGATTCTTTGTTTAATTCTGGTTTAACTTTGAGTCATCTTTGATCAGACTTTATTTTTAACTTTACTCTCCGACGTTTTGCTGTTATCCTGCTCACGACCCTACCACTCACACTTCCAGCTAAATTATTTTATATGCTGACAGCCTCCTCCACCCAATGAAAGAAAAATTTGAGGTTATGCATAAAGATGTGATGGGGAGGATTGGAAAGCTCTACACACCTCATGGCACTGTCGAAACTCCCACTTTAATGCCAGTCATCAATCCGAATATTGATTTCATACCCACTAAAAAAATGCGGGAATTTGGGACGGAGATAGTCATAACAAACTCTTACATAATTTACAGAACTCCTGAACTCAGAAACAGAGCAATTGAAAAGGGCGTTCATGCCCTCATCGAGAGTGATCTTCCGGTAATGACTGACAGCGGTAGTTATCAGCTTATGGTTTACGGTGATGTCGAGATTACAAATACAGCCATAGTTGAATTTCAGAATAAAATAAAGTCTGACATAGTTGTTCCTCTTGACATACCATCTCTACCGGATGTGGACAGGTTAAAGGCGGAAGAAGATCTCAGAATAACTCTTGAGAGGGAAAGGGAAGCCATAACTCTCCACTCTGAAATTGGCAACGGAAGATTAATATCTGCACCAATTCAGGGGTCAACGTATCTTGATTTGAGGAGGAAAAGTGCTGAAGAAGCATCCAGACTTGGTGCAGATTTCTATCCGATCGGAGGAGTCGTACCATTGATGGATGAATACAGGTTTTTAGATGTCGTTCAGATAATTCTCGAGGTAAAATCCGTTTTACCACCATCCGCTCCAGTTCACCTTTTTGGAGCGGGTCACCCGATGATATTCGCAATGGCTGTTGCTCTGGGATGTGACTTCTTTGACTCAGCCGCATATGCACTTTATGCAAAGGATGATCGATATCTGACAGTTTATGGAACAAAAAAATTGGAGGAATTGCATTATTTCCCATGTAGCTGTCCTGTTTGCTCAGAATATATGCCAGCAGAGTTGAGAAAAATCCAGAAAGATGAAAGAGAACTCATTATTGCAGAACATAATCTTTATGCAAGTTTTGAGGAAATTAGAACAATTAAACAGGCTATTAGGGAAAAATCTCTGTTTGAGCTGGTTGAAAGCAGGATCAGAGGCCACCCATATCTCGTCTCTGGCTGGAGACAGATCAGAAAGTATGGCAGGATTCTGGAACTTTACGACCCCTCATCCAAACAAGGATTCTTCCACACGGGAATAGAAGGCAACTACAGACCTGCAGTTACGAGACATCATGAGAGAGTCCTCAACGTAGAGCTCGATCTTAAAGATATATATGTAATCAGTACGGATGAATCCGGTAAAGCCGACTTCTACCTGAAACCGGCTTTTGGGGTTGTACCTGCAACAATAAGTGAGATATATCCTGCGGGACATGCAGAAATGCCGGAGGAGGTTGAAATAGAGTCGATTTTGACAGGAATTAAAGGATTAATTAACTTCTTGAACCATCACAGTGATAAAAAATTTAGGTTATATATAGATGAGGTGTGGGATGAGTGTTTAAAAACCTACAATCTGAAGCTACCTGATAATGTTCAGATTGAAAAATTGAGAGAGTAATCAGAACAAAGCATAAACAAATAAGCAGGATTAAGTATCAACGATGGGGAAATGTTAAAGGAAAATTTGGAAATTGATAAGAAGATGAATTATTAGGGAAATGAAGATAAGTGAAAGGAGATCAATAATTCAAAAAGATATAAGATGGATCCTGGTGAGCTGATATGCTATATAGCAGGTGAATATGGTTATGGAAGTGGAAACCTATCTTATCAAGAGAGACGGATGGGCAAGAATAGCTGAATTCAGGATTGAAAATCGCAGTTATATCTCTCCGTCTGTTATCGACATTCAAAATCAATTCCTGGATGAGTTAAATTTTGATCTGGTTCCTTACAGTCTCAAGGATTTTGATCCGGAAAGATTCAACAGGCTTTTTTCTGAAGACGAGAACTTCATAATTGGAACCGGACTTCATGTTCTTCCACCATCCAGACTTGTTGAATTTCTTATTGAGCTCAGATCTAAAAGCTATTTCAAACCACTCTATGTTCCTGCTCTCGCCACACCTCAAAATCTCCCGGTTCTCGCTTACTTCGGTGTTGATTTTGTGGATGACATTATACCTTTGATGGCAGCCTACAAGAAATATTACCTGCTGGAAAACGGTTACTTTATGATTGATAGGCTTAAAGAAATTCCATGCTCATGTGAAGCCTGCAGGGGACTGAAAACTGAAGAGAGACGAGAAATGAGTGAAAAGAGGAAAGTCGATTTGCTTAAAAAGCATAATTGTTTGAAGCTTGAAGAACAGGCAATTCTCGTCAGGGAACATATAAGGAATGGAACTCTGAGAAATTTTGTCGAAACAAGGGTTAAAAGCAAACCTGAACTGACTGTAATGTTGAGAAAAGCCGACCAGAGAATGGATTTTTTTGAAAAAACCCATCCAAGGTTTAAGAGAAGCACGATCTTCACGACAGCACTTGAGTCCTTCAGCCGGCCCGAAATCGTGTTCTTTCTTAAAAGAATTGCAGAAGTTTACGAACCATCGTCTGAAACTCTCCTGCTACTCCCTTGCACAGCAAGAAAGCCTTATTCTCTCTCAAAAACACACCGGTTGATCAGGAACTCGCTGGGAGGTTTGCTCAAAGGTATTGATGAGATAATAATATCTTCTCCTCTCGTGTGCCCAAGGGAATTTGAGCTAACATATCCAGCCATGGCATATGATACACCTGTTACAGGAATATGGGGCGACGAAGAAGTGGATTTTGTGGCTGAAAATCTTGCAAAACTGATAAAAAAGGATTTTGACAGAATTATCGCTCATGTTGAGGGCGGATACAGAAAGGTAGTGGAAAAAGCTGCGAAAATTGCTGGATTTGAACCGATTTTCACCGCAGAAGGACAATCGATTAAAAATCTGAAAAAAGAACTTGAGAAATCTGTTAGAGTTAAAAAAGACAGTTATCTTTCCTTATTCAGACATATGTTCAGATATCAGTTTGATGCTGAGCTTGATGATTTTCTGGATGATGATTTTCTGGACAGCTACAAAATTAAGGGTAAATACCCAAATCTCATGCTGTTTCAGAAGGAGAGGGTTTTGAGAGTTGACATGAATTACGGTATGCTTGATGTGGATCTGCAATTAGCTCAAAAACTGATAGAAATGAAAAGTTATACTGTCAAAATAGGGGATTTTGAGCCAAAAGGGACAATTTTCTCGGCCGGTGTAGAAAAGGCGGATGAAAGGATCAGACCCAATGATATCGTTTTCTTTGAGAATGATAATTTTATAGGTGTTGGAAGAGCCTTCATGACAGGAAATGAAATGATGGAAGCTGAAAAGGGTGTGGCTGTGGAGGTAAAAAGAAAGAAGAAAAGGAGTACATAAGTAATTTAAACCTCCCCATTCATCTGATATATATGAGACCTGACCTCATCGTATTCGGGATTGCACTCATAATAATCGGGTTATCCATCCTGACGATCTCAAGTTATGGTGGTAATGCGGAGTATGGAGGAATAATTCTCATTGGCCCATTTCCTATAGTTTTTGCCTCCTCACCCGATATGGCTGTTCTCAGTTTGATGGCAGGTGTAATCATGATTCTGCTCGTAATGTTCTTTAGAATGAGGTGATCTCATGCTGGAGGTTATTGGTATCCTACTGATCTTTGCAGGTTTGTTTCTCGTTTTTAAGGGTTTAACCTCTGCAGATACTTTTTATCAGGAATATGAGGATTTTGATACCGAAGAAACCATGCATCCAAAAACAGTTAGAAGATATGCAGATATTGAGGATGAACTGTATCCGGATGAACAGTATGAATATGGAAAACAGAAAAGGGCAAAAGTCAGGGGTGGTGGGGTAATACTGATTGGCCCAATCCCGATCGTTTTCGGAGACTCGAAATATGCGTTCTGGCTTGTGTTGCTGACTATAATTTTGATGCTTCTATCTTTGCTCATTATGTTTTCTGGAAATATTTAAGGAAATGTTTATGCCGTGCTAAGGGAATTAAGGAATGAAAATTTGAAGGGGAAGGTGGAAACGTGGAATCTGCCATTTGGTATTTTGAAAGACCCGGTATGCAGAATACAGAAAAGACAATCCAGCTTGCAGTTGAAAGGGCAACGGAACTTGAATTAAATTACATTGTTGTGGCATCCTCTACAGGGAAAACAGCGATGAAAACCCTTGAGGAGATTGAAAGCAAAAACAGAAAGCTCCAACTTGTGGTTGTGACGTATCACAGAGGTTTTCTCAGAGAAGGTGAAGACTCAATGGGTCCCGAGATTGAAAGAGAACTTCTTGAGAATGGAGTAAAGGTTGTGAGGCAGTCCCACATCCTGTCCGGACTGGAGAGGAGCATAAGCAGAAAACTGGGGGGAGTATCGAGGACAGAGGCAATTGCGGAAGCGTTGAGATCTCTGTTTGGTCACGGATTGAAGGTATGTGTTGAGATTGCTGTGATGGCTGCTGACAGCGGTGCAATTCCAATTGAAGAAGTGATCTCGATCGGTGGGAGGAGCAGGGGGGCAGACACAGCAGTCGTTATCAGGCCAGCTCATATGAATAATTTCTTCGATATGCAGATCAGAGAGATCATCTGTATTCCCAGGGAAAAAAGGAAAAAAGGATGAAAAGATAAAATAAAATGAGAATTTGCTATTTTAGAGCAGGAAAGATATACTGGGGGTGTGCAAGTCTCAGGGTACTTCCAGAACCCCCAAACTTATTTAACAAAAATTAATTTTAGGTTCATCTCCTTAGCGCAATTCTGAGTTTCTCCGGGCTGTAAGACCAGTCTTTGGGTAAGCATCCTCTCTCTTTGTAATAGCTTGAAAGCCTCCAGATCTTCGCCTCAATGAGCTGAAGCCCCCTTTTGTTGTGAAAATCCTTTTTATGGACTTCCATATGTTTTCTGAGGTTCAGTGCCTTTTGAATCAGAGCCTTAAGATCTTCAGGATAGTCTATCTTCACTCCCTTTTCCTGTAGTATTTTAACGAGTTTCTTGCCAGTTATCTGCCGAACTGATGGAACGCCATAGCGGTCTCTCAGAATCATCCCTATCATACTCGGTTCATAGCCCTCATTGTGGAGTTCTATAATTCTTCTTTCAAGTTCTTCTGGAGTTATATCTATCCATTCAGGAGGAGAATCACGATAAACTTTCTTTGAACCTGAACTTCCTCTTTTTCTTGCATGCATTCTGGCCATTGAATATCACCTTCACCTTTCAACGGGTGTGCAACTTAAAAATTTTTTGTATCTCTTATCTGGGGTTTGCATCAATTTGATTCCTGATTGTTGAATTTCTTTTTGAGCATATGTCTTTCAGACCTTCGAACCGTTTCTGCTTTTTGATCCATCTATCTTATCAGATGTTTGAAAAAGTTCTCAAGCGCCCTTCTTCTGTGGGAGAACAGATTCTTCTCTTCACCAATCTCAGCGAAGGTTTTGTTATTGTAGATGAAGATGGGATCATATCCAAAACCCATCTCTCCTCTTTTCTCGAAACTTATTTCGCCCTCCACTTCTCCGGTAAAGGTTCTGGTTTCTTTCCCATCATAGAATGCAACGACAGCTATAAAGCGGGCTCTTCTATTTTCAACACCCTCCATAAGTTTTAGGATTCCATCATTTCCTATTGTTTTGAAAACATATGATGAATACGGTCCTGGAAATCCTTTGAGAACATCAATGAAAAGCCCACTATCCTCAATAAAGAAAGGATCGTTTATTTCCTTTTTCAAAAATTCCACACTCAAACGAGCTATTTCTTCAAGAGAGCTTCCCTGAGGTTCAATGTATTCTCTTTTCAACCATTTTACTATTACTCCATATCTTTCAGCTATTTTGCACGCCTCTTCGAACTTTCCTTTATTTGATGTAATAAAGAACACTTCACTCATCTCATCACCTGCAATGGCTCCTTATTTTAAAATTTAAGGTTTTTTCAAGATTTTTTCAGTACTTCTTTTCTTGCATAATCAATTAATCCGAGAAGCGTGAGCTGATGAAATCCTGAAACAATTTTTGAATAACTGAAAATCTTTAATAATTCAGCATACACACTGTCAACTCTCAGTAATTTCTCGTGGAGTTCCTGTGTATTACCACCTTCTCTGACCACGTCCATTGCAATCGCGCTCCATTTAATCGTTTTATCGAGCACTTGATTAAGTAAATCTTTGCTATTCTTCGCAATTCCATAATGAGTGTAGGCGATGATTTCGGGTTCAAGCCTTATCATTTTTTCGAGTGATTTGATCGCATCATCCAGATTGAAGGGTGGAGGGGTGGTTGGTACGGCCCTTCCCGCTCCGTAAACTCCAGCGGAATCTCCGGGGAAAAGCACTCTACTTTTTTCAAGGAAGAAGGAAATGTGGTGGGGTGCATGTCCCGGCGAGTGAATGGCAATCATCCTATCATCTCCAAGATCAAAAACCTCTCCATCCTCTGCAGCGATAACTCTCTTTTCAGGAATTGGTTCTGGTTCTTCGTAAATCTCTGCAACAGGACCTAATGCTGAAATGGAAGCATTCCATAGCTTTTCAGGATTGATTAAATGCCTGTATGCTTTTGGATGGCAGATTACCTTAGCCCCAGGCAGATGTTTAATCAAAGTACCTGCTCCACCTCCATGGTCAAGGTGAACGTGAGTAACGAAAACATATTTGACCGCTTCTCTCTCAATTCCAGCCTCATCAATTGCCTTGAGGATTGATAGAGATACAGATCTCGGGCCCGGTTCAACAACAGCTGGATGACTGAAATCCAGAATATAATGTGCGAGAGCACCGTGTTCACCCATAATCTCTGAATCAACACAGAAAATTTTACCTGCTTTTCCACAAAGTTTCATGGACAGGAATCTATTTTAGAGTTTAAAAAGCTCTCGGACTTTACAGTATAACTTTCAAGCACCTTAGCCTACTCGATAAGATCTCTCTCAACTACTTACTAATTGTTAAATCTGATTGCTTAAAGCTTCTATGGCCGCTCTTCTCATGACGTTAATCGGTGCGTCTCTTTTTATCCATATTTCAAATGCCTTTGCTGCCTGATAGACGAGCATCTCAACTCCACTTATAACTTCACACCCCTTTTCTTTCGCTTTTTTTATCAAAATTGTCTCTAAGGGGTTGTATACGGTATCAAAAACTATATTGTCTTTTATAATCGATTCTGGAACAGGTAATATATTTTCAAAACCACTCATACCAAGCGGGGTCGTGTTGATTACCAGGTCAGCGTGTCTGATCTCTTTCAGCCGTTGATGATCTACAAAGATCGCTTTTCCGTATTTTCTGAGTTCTTCAACGAGTTTCAATCCTCTCGACTCAGTTCGGTTGTAAATTAGGACTGTTGCTCCCCTCTCAACAAGTGGAAATGAAACCGCCTTTGCCGCACCGCCAGCACCGGCCACAAGTACGACCATATTTTTCAAATCATCGAGTTTAATTCTGGTCTCGATAGCCTTTAAGGCTCCATAAACATCGGTGTTGTATGCTTTCATGCTGGTGAAATCGACTGTGTTTACAGCCCCAATTTTTTTAGCATAGCCTTCAAGCCTGAAATATTTTGCAGCGATTTCCTTATATGGGATTGTTATGTTGATGCCTTTGAAGTCCTCTCTAAGATTGATTAGAGCTCTCTCTACTTTATCTGGTCTGAGTTCCAACTTAACGTATTCTGCATCTATGGAAAGATATCTGAAAGCTGCATTGTGAATTTGAGGTGAAACGGAATGTTTCAAGGGGTAGCCAACGAGCCCGTAGCAGTCCATAACGTAAAATTTGTTATAGGTTTAAAAATTATTGTCTTGACTCTAATGTGGAAATCTGAGTTATGGTGTGAAGCGGTTCAGACATTAGCTTTGTATATTTAGCTTTGTATATGTTGTATAGATTTATTTCCGGAAATTCTGTAAGATTAAAAATCGCAAAAAAGAGCTACCTTTTTATACTTCGTCAGTAAAACTGCTTTGATGCTTCCTGATGTTCAGCTCTTGAAACCTGAAGTTCGTATCGGATTAAGCAGAGTCGGAGCCAGGGGTGTGAAAAAGCTTGTTCAGGTTGATAGACCTGGAAAAAGACCGATTATTCTCATTTCGACTTTTGACGTATATGTGGATCTGCCATCAACAAGGAAGGGTGTCAATCTGAGCAGGAACTTTGAGGCTGTGGATGAGGTAATTGAGAGCCTGACAGCAAAACCCGTGAGAACTGTGGAGGAGCTGAACATTAAAATGGCGGAAACACTTTTGGAAAGACATGAATATGCTACTAAAGCTGAAGTGAGAATGGTCTCTGAACTAATTATGAGGAAGAGAACTCCTGCAACCTCTCAGAAAACCCAGGAGGTTGTGAAGATATTCTGCGATGCTATAAAATGGAAAAATGGAGAAAAGAGAGTTTTGATTGGAGTTGAGGTTACAGGCATAACAGCATGTCCCTGCGCACAGGAGCTTGTAAAATCAAAGGCGGCAGAAGAGCTTATGAGATCAGGTTTATCTGGAGAGATGATATCTAAGGTATTTGAGATTGTCCCAATGTCAACTCACAATCAACGTGGTCGGGCAACGGTTAAAATAGAAATTAAAGATGGATTCACACCATCCATTGATGAGCTGATTGAAATTGCAAAAAGCTCAATGAGTTATGATGTTTACGAGATTTTGAAGAGGGAGGATGAGCTTGCAGTGGTTGAAGAGGCTCACAGAAATCCGAGGTTTGTTGAGGACAGTGTAAGGTTCATGGCCAAAGCAACTGTTGAAAAGTTCACCGATGCTCCTGATGAAGTTATTGTATTTTTCAGACAGGAGAATGAGGAGAGCATACATCAGCATAATGTAGTTGCAGAAAGGGTCTCGACAATAGGAGAGCTCAGAAATGAGCTCAGGAACAACGAAAGCTGATGAAATTCAGATTGGAACTGGATTAAAAGGTTTAAAAACTATAACTGAAGTTTTATTCGCACTGACTAATGCGTTTTTGTTGCTCTCAGTACTTATTCAATTTTCATCGGGCGAAATTCTGGAGGTGTATCCGAATCCTTATGGAGATGACTCGTATGAATATGTTATTGTGAGGGTTACCTGTGAGAACCAGGTGATAACTGACGGAGAGGGATATATTCCTTTGAATGGAAACGTATCTGAGATTATGACAATTGCGAAAAATGGAACCGCCTACAAAAACAAGTTTGGAATTTATCCGGATCTGGAAGCCGAAAAAATAGATCCTGGATTCGCCCTTTCAAACAGTGGTGAAGAATTGAGGCTGTTATGCGATGGCTTTCTGGAAGACTCCTTCGTTTACGGAAGGGAAAGCAACGGAGTTACAGGGTATCTTAATGAAGGAGTAATCTATTTCAGGGTAAACGGGAGTTGGGATTTCAGATATGAAGACTGGACTTCATTCAAGCCGATCTCAGACTATGTGAGTGGAAGAATAATCGTCCACCCAAACGAAATTGTGCTTGATGCGAACGAAAGTCTAATTCTTGTATCATATACTTTAACTGATCGGATGAATCTCATAGAACTTGCCAAGAAAGGTGTTAAAGTTGAAATTTATCTGGATGCATCCCCTGTAGGTGGAATTCCGGTTGAAGAGGCAACAATCGTTAAAGAACTTGATGATATTGCAGAGATTCATTTTCTCAGCTCAAATTCTTTTAAAAATTTCCACTATAAATTTGCTGTTATTGATGATCGAAAGGTGATAATCACTACTGAGAACTGGAAAACCACTAACAGGGGATATACAGTGGAATTTGAAAGTGAAAAAATTGCAAAAAGGTTAAAGGAACTTGTGAAACACGATTCAAAGTACTCATCTGAACATGGAAAAATTTCCGATGAAGGCAGGTATGCTAATTTTTATGTAAACTCTAAAAAAATCAATCTAAATGGGGAAGTTGAGCTGTTCATTCTTCCAGATTACAACCCGGTTTTGGAGTTTATATCCTCTTCAAAGGATGAACTGCTAATATCCGTACCATATATCGATTTATCATGGTTTGGAGATGCTATGATGCTCCACTCGATAGAAAATGCATGTGAAAATGGATCGAGGGTTAGAATTCTTCTCGATTCAAAGTACTCTGTGGATAGAAATTTGAAGGTTGTTAATTTTCTCAATGGACTGGCGGAGGAGAGGGGGTATGATCTTGAAGCCAAACTCGTTAAACTGAAGGGATTTGATAGTTTGCACGGAAAGATGGTTTATTCTGATGGGGAATGCCTCATTACTTCAGCCAACTTCAATAAATATGGTTTAAAACTTAACAGGGAGGTTGGAATTATAATCGGAGATGAGAGTGCTTGCGAGATGCTAAAGGAGCAGTTTTATGATGACTGGAAGGACAGGTTTGAAATTGGAGCACCTGGCTTACTGAATTCACCCTTTTCAGATATTGTTGCAATTTTGAGTTTTTTAGCCAGTGTCGGAATATATTCGAGGTTTTCAAAGTTGAGGTAGTGGTATTGCCCATCTTGCAGATACTACGATAATGATATAAATTCATCAACTCCTCTTTTATCATGCATTCTGATTTCGTCAACGTCAGACAGCGTGGTTTTTCTGAAAGAAAACCAGTTAAGGAAGCTTTAAGGATATTTTTTGAAAAATCAAACCTTAAATTGCTTGGTATTGAAGAACTGGAGTTTGATAAATCTCTTAACAGGGTTTGCGCAGAAGATGTTTTATCAAAAAGAGATGTCCCTCACTTTAATAGATCGGCAGTAGATGGTTATGCTGTCAGGGCTGTTGAAACTCATGGGGCAAGTGTAAACAATCCATTACTTTTCAGGTTGAAGGGAAGTGTTGAAATCGGGGAGAATTCTGAATTGAATGTGAGTGAGGGGGAGGCTGTTAAAGTCTCAACAGGCTCACCACTCCCGAAGGGTGCAGATGCTGTTGTGATGCTCGAATATACGAACAGAATTGATGCTGAGTTGATAGAAATCTACTCGCCCGTTACACCCTGGCAGAACGTCTCGAGAGCTGGTGAAGATGTGAAGCATGGTGAAGTCGTGATAAAAAAGGGTGAGGTGATACAACCACAACACATCGGTTTACTGACCGCTACGGGAAACCTGAAAATTAAGGTTTACAGAAAACCTGTGGTGGCGGTAATCTCGACAGGCGATGAGTTGATTGAGCCAGATCAGGAGCCTGAAGCCGGTAAGATTGTTGATGCCAACAGATTTATGCTGATAAACTCTCTTTTGCAACTCAACGCACAGCCGGTAGATTTTGGAATTGTGAGGGATGATTATGACTCTCTGAAAAATGCACTTGAAAAGGCGCTTAAATACGACATGGTGATTTTCAGTGGAGGAACATCGGTTGGAACCAAGGACTTACTACCGGAGATTATGAATGCCTACTGCAATCCCGGGATACTGGTGCATGGCCTGGCAATAAAACCGGGCATGCCCGCCGGGTTGTGTTCATGTGATGGAAAACCTGTGGTACTGCTTCCTGGTTTTCCGGTTGCAGCATTCGTTGCTTTCAATCTGCTGATACCTCCGATAATTTATCGTATGATGGATATGGAAGTGAATTTGAGCAGATTTCTCCCCGCTGGTTCGGTTATCAGGGCAACTGCTGGAAGAAGGATCACCTCATCAGCAGGAATCAGATCATTTACAAGGGTTTTTTTGCAAAAGGAAGGAGGATTGGAAGGGGGATTTGTTGCATATCCAATCAGAACTTCTGGTTCTGGAATCATCTCATCACTTGTAAGGGCTGATGGAATTGTTGAGGTTCAGGAAGGGAAAGAGGGTTATGAAAAGGGTGAAGAGGTCTATGTGAGGCTTATTAGACCGTATATGGTTGGTGATGATGAATTGTAGGGGGATTGAGTTATGCCAAAAAAAGTATTCAGAGATCTGGTTTCTGTGGAAAACGCAATTTCAATTATAAAGGAGAACTTCAAACTCTCACCTTTTGAGTTCGAAGAAGTCCCGCTTGAGAAAGCCTATGGTAGGGTTCTTGCGGTTGACTGCGTGGCAGAGGTAGATGTTCCACCTTTCGATCGTTCAACAATGGATGGTTATGCAGTCATAGCTCAGGACACGTTCGAGGCTGAAGAAGACTCGCCTGTAAAGCTCAAAATAGTCGGAAAAGCACCAGCAGGTGAAAATCCAGATGTCGAGGTGCACACAGGCGAGGCGGTTGAGATATCCACTGGAGCGCCAATTCCTAAAGGTGCGAACGCTGTGGTCATGGAAGAATACACTTCTCAGCATGAAGATTATGTGCTGATTTATCGGGCGGTCGCTCCTGGAGAGAATATTATGTCTGCAGGGTCAGATATAATGGCTGGAGAGCTGATTGCAAGGGCGGGGACTGTACTCTCCTCGAGAGAGATTGGGGTTCTGAGCGCTTCAGGGATAGATGCGGTTAAGGTGTTCAAGAAGCCTGTTGTGGCGATTTTTTCGACTGGAAATGAACTCGTCTCACCTGGTGAGAAACTCGATTATGGCAAGATATATGATGTCAATTCATATGCTCTGATCGCATCAATAAGGGAAGATGGTGGAGAGCCAGTATTCATTGGGATAGCAAGAGATAATGAGGAAGATATCGTGGGAATGCTGGAAAAAGCCCTCAATTATGATGTTGTCATATGTTCGGGTGGAACCTCTGCCGGAACCGGGGATATGATTTACAGAGTTCTTGATTATGATGAACCGGGCATTCTGGTGCATGGAATCTCTGTAAAACCGGGAAAGCCTACAATTATAGCTTCGATCAATGGAAAACCTGTTTTTGGTTTACCGGGAAATCCAACTTCAGCCCTCATGATATACCACATTTTTGTAAGTCCCGTCATCAGAAGGATGGCTGGATTAAGACCGGAAAGAGATGAAGTGGAAATTGAGGCAACACTGTCAACAAAGGTATTCTCATCCCCGGGAAGGATCGAATATCTACCAGTTAACATTGTGAAAGGGGAGGCAGGATATTCAGCATATCCTGTTTCCGGACATTATTCCGGAGCGATAACCTCTCTGGCAGAAACTGATGGATTTATTGAAATAGAGGAAAACAGAGCTTTCATGGATGCTAGAGAGAGAGTTAGAGTGAGGCTCTTCAGCAATGAAATAAAACCCGCAGATCTGATGATAATTGGAAGCCACTGTGTCGGGATAGATGTCCTTCTGGAAATTCTGAATAGGAGGGTCCCCTTAGCTGTGAAAGTGATAAACACAGGTTCTTCTGGAGGTATTGCCGCTGTTAAGAGAGGCGAGGCGGATATAGCAGGCACTCATCTTCTTGATGAAAGCGGTGAATACAACCTTCCATATATCAGAAGATATGGGCTTGCGGGCAAGGTATATCTCATTAAGGGATATCTCCGGGATCAGGGGATAATAGTTAAAAAGGGAAATCCAAAGGGAATCGAAGGGGTTGAGGATCTCCTCAACGTTACGATCATCAACAGGAATCGGGGATCCGGAACAAGAATGCTCTTTGATATGTATTTGAAGGAGATAGCGGATAAAGAGAGCATACCTCTCGACTCACTTGTTACCAGAATAAAGGGGTATGTATCTGAAGCGAAATCCCATACGGCTGTGGCGATGGCGGTTCTGATGGGTAAGGCTGACGCTGGAATCGGAATAAGGACGGTTGCAGAGAGATACGGGCTCGATTTCATCCCTCTGAGGGGTGAAGAATATGACTTTCTCGTGAGGAAAGAGAGAATGACCAAAAGAGAGGTTAAAGAATTCTTCGAGATTTTGAGGTCAGAAGATTTCAAAATTAAACTTCAGCAAAAACTTCCCGGACTCAGAACCTATGAAAGGACAGGTGAAGTAATTGAAGTTTAATCAAGTGGTTCAAGGAATCAGATAGTTAAATAGCAGAAATAACCAAAAAATTGCACCGATAAACCACAGCCGAGGAACATATTTTTATATCGTCCACGGGGATTCAGGGCGATGAGGATGATCCCCAGAACTATGAGCACCCAACACCCAGACAACATCACGATTCCATTTTTTGCTGAATCATCAATTCTTAAAGGAGATGATGAAGTCAAGGAAGCCTACTATATTTTTTCCCATCTGAACTGCCATGAGCAGATGTGGGATTATGAGGGTAAAGAAGTAGATAATTTCGTTGTTAAGAAGTTGCTATCCCGATACGGGTATTTTTTCGAGGAAAATATCCTTGGAAAAGATTGTTTTCTAACTTTGAGAGTACCAAATCCAAGCTGGGAGAAAGCAGAGGCAAAAGTGCTGCTTGAGACTCTGGAGAGCATACCAAGGAGCTTCGATGCAGCAAAGCTTTTCTATGGTAATGATATTGCTCCAATATTTGAAGTAATACTGCCCATGACAACATCCCATATCGAATTGAACAGAATATTCTATTATTACAAAAACTTCGTTACAGGAAAGCAGAATAAAACATTCTTCCACGGAGATATAACGATCGCTGAATGGATTGGTGAATTCAGGCCCCATGAAATAAACGTCATCCCACTCGTCGAAGATCTGCCCTTTTTGCTGAACTGTGATGAGATAGTTGAAAAGTTCTTGGAGGATAAATACCAGGATCATCAGAGGGTATTTCTGGCAAAGTCTGATTTGGCATTGAATTACGGAATGGTGGCATCGAGTATAGTGCTGAAGGTTGCACTGGCGAAACTTGAGGAGCTTGAGGAAAGATCGTCTGTAGAGATATACCCGATAGTTGGGTTTGGTTCTGCACCCTTCAGGGGAAATCTCAGACCCCATACAGCTAATAGAATCATAAGGGAGTGGGGAAGCGTCCAGACCTTCACAATACAGTCAGCATTTAAGTATGATTATCCGGAGAAGGAAGTTAAGGATGCGATTGATGTCTTAAATGCAGGCAGGAGAGTTAAAGCTGATGTGGTCGATGAGGAAATGGCTATAAAACTGATAAAGAATTACAGTGGAGAATACAGAAAGATGGTTCTGGCTCTATCAAGTCTGATAGGTAAGGTTGCAGCCCATATACCAAAAAGGAGGGAAAGAAAGCTCCATATTGGTCTTTTTGGCTACTCAAGAAGTATAAATGGGATGATTTTACCGAGAGCGATCCCCTTCTGCTGTGCTCTTTACTCAATAGGATTGCCACCGGAATTACTCGGATTGAACGCTCTGAATGAGAAAGAGAGAGAATTCGTTTATGAGACGATCAATCTTGAAGATGATCTGAAAGATGCCCTAAAATATTTCAATCCGGGAGTTCTTGAGTTGATCCCCAAAGAAGTGTCGAAAACTCTGAATTTTGACATCGATTTTGAAATTGATGAAAGACACCGAAACGCAACAGATGAGGTTATTGAAGCTCTGAAAAAGAACTCTATTGACACCCTCCAGGAAAAAATAATTCAGGCAGCGAATATCAGAAGGTTTCTGGGTTAATGGCTTTAAGTTAAATGATGACTAAAATTTTAACGTTGAAAACTTGAGAACTAATGCTATCTTTACACTTGGGATGTTTGGTCTCAATCCATCTTCTCCAATCAAAAAAATAAGATTTAAATAATTAAAATCAAACAACTAATGGTAATGGATTTGAGTGCCCTTTTCAAGCTGAGTTATGGTATGTATCTGATTACCTCGAAAAAGGATACAGAGATAAATGGTCAGATTGCCAATACGGTATTCCAGATCAGTTCCGATCCGATCTGTATTGCTGTCAGCATAAATAAAAAAAACCTGACTCATGAGTTCATTGAAAGCAGCAGGGTTATTGGTATAACAGTCCTTTCAGAAAAGACTCCCTTTAAATTCATAGGCAGGTTCGGTTTCAGAAGTGGGAGAGATATAGATAAGTTTCAAGGCATAAGATATGAGATTGGAAAAACAGGTGCCCCACTTGTAGTGGATCATGCGGTTGCATGGCTGGAACTTGAGGTCATCGACTCTCTTGATGCCTTTACACACACAGTTTTCGCTGGAAAACTGATTAATAGCAGGGTTTTAAATGATGAAACACCAATGAACTACCGCTACTATCATGAGGTTGTGAAGGGAAAAACTCCAGAAAGGGCCGCAACTTTTGTAAAGGAGGGATAAAATGGAGAAAAAAATAAAGTTCAGTATGCTTATTCCCTATCCAGCCCCTGAACCTGTAGAAAGGGTATTCAGGCTTGTTGAAAGGATGGAACAGTACAGTATCGACTCGTTATGGCTACCCGATCACCTGCTCATGTTCCCGAAGGGTTATTGTCCTGACGTCTGGAGCCTGATTTCTGCAATTTCAGTCAGATCATCATCTGTCAGAATCGGAGCAGGAGTTACCTGTCCCCACAGGCGACATCCGGCAGTTTTCGCTCAGATGGCTGCAACGATCGAGCATCTCTCAAGGGGTAGGTTGAATGTTGGCATTGGAGCTGGGGAGGCGATGAATCTTGACCCCTTTGGAATTGAATGGAGAAACAGACCTGTAAAAAAGATGGTGGAATTCATCGAAATTTGCAGGCTTTTATGGACTGAGGAGAAGGTAAATTATGAAGGTGAGTTTTACCATTTGAAAGATGCGTTTCTTCAAATCAGACCTGAAGGAAAAATTCCATTTTACATAGCCGGAAACGGCAGGAGAACAAGGGAGATAACAGGTATGATCGGTGATGGCTGGATCCCTATCTGTGAGAGTCCAAAGACATACAGAAAGAACCTTGAAGATGTGAAAAGGGGTGCTGATAAAGCAGGGAGGAAACTGGACGAAATAGACATGGCCCTGCAGATATACACAGCCATCTCAGACAACCCGGAAGAACTCAATTTTGTAAGGATGTTCCCGGTGGTCATGCTTTTAGGAGCTCTCAAAAAGGTAAAAGAGGGTGGGTATGCTATTGAAATTGATGAGATAGGTGATGAATTTTACTTTAAGGATCTGATCGTTGGAGGAGAGATGGAAAACAAACTGTATGATCTCGTTCCAAAAGTGCCTGTTGAGGTTGCAGATGAGTTTTCTATAATGGGGACAAAGGATGAATGCATTGAAAAAATTGAGAAGTTTATTAGGGCTGGGGTTGAACATTTCATACTCATAAACATTGGGCCTAACCCTAAAGAAACGCTGAGAATTTATGGAGAAGATATAATCCCTGCTTTTCTGTAGAGTCGCTGGATAGCACTGAATCAGAAATGTCAGGAAATTTTGATGTGATAAGTGCTTAGTATATTGAATGGAGTTTAATCCAACTACAAAATTGATATTGTAGATAGCTATGGTGATCAAAAATTGACTGATAAAAGACTAAACTTACAAAAAATTATTAATAGATATTTAACCAATCATACACAATCATGGGAAAAGTAGCTGAAGTATTTGGTGTGTTTGCAGCACCAAGTGTTATGGGGATATCACCAGTTGTGGTGTTAAGGGCAGAGGATGGAAGATATCTCCCTATTTATATAGGCATTTCGGAAGCAATGGCAATACATTCTGCATTGAAAAACAGGTTGATGTCAAGGCCGATGACCCACGATCTGTTGACTGAAATATTGAAAAAGCTAAAAACGCAGGTAAACAAAATCATCATCGATGACATAATAGACAATACATTTTATGCGAGGGTCATCCTGAAACAGAACGATCATGAAATTGAGCTTGATGCAAGACCAAGCGATAGCATTGCAATAGCAGTAAGAATGGCATGTCCAATTTATATTGAGGAAAAGGTTCTGGATGAAGCTGGTCAGGAAGAGGAGCTACCTTCTGATTATGTTGAGTTCGATCAGATAATGCAGTAATTATAGTTAAAATTGAATTTAGGTTTATTAGAATATTATTCAATAAAATAAAAACACGTCCTTTTATACAATATATCCTTTTTTAGAATAAAAAATCGTAAGACTTTTATATTTTAAGGATTAATTTTCTATATGCTTCCTTCAGGAATAAAAGGACTGGATACTATACTGGGGGGAGGGATTGAAGAAGGATGGAGTTACCTGCTTAAAGGATCTCCCGGTTCTGGAAAAACTATCTTTGGACTCCAGTTCCTTATTAAAGGCTTGAAAAACTCGGAAAAGGTTGCATACATATCTTTTGATGAATCAAAAAAAGAGGTTTACAATCAGGCCAAATCTTTTGGCTGGGATCTCAATTCAGAAAACTTTGTTTTTGTGGACTGGGTCTCGGAATTAAATCTTCTGGAATCTGATTTTCTTTACTTGGATTTTGACTCCCTTAATGAGGTCAGGTCATTTATCTCAAAATTTACCACGATGGATGAGCTGAAAGGCATCACCCGTCTTTTCATAGATGGAGTTGGGGCTTTAAGAGATGCATCAAACAATCCAACGATTTTTCGGAGAATGATTTCTTCAATCACCGACATTCTGCATAAAAATGAGATTACAACTATCGTCAGCATGGAAATGTCCGAAAAGTTTGGTAAAGACCCCATCAGCTATCTCACTTCTGGAGAGTTTGAACTTGACCGCATCGTTAGAAGTGATGGAGAGGTCATCAGAACATTTGATGTTATGAAGTACCGTCCCGGAAAGGCAATACTTGGAAGACATTACTTCGAAATAACTGAAGAAGGAATAGTGGTCTTCCCGATCACTCCAAAAAATAAAATAAAAAAATTAAAACACCATGTGTTCAGCACAGGCAATAAACAGCTGGACTCGCTTATTGGTGGAAATATAAATGCCGGGTCAGTTATTATGATTACGGGAAAGACAGGTGTTGGAAAGACGAATCTATCTCTTCAGTTTCTTGTCGAAAATGACAGGATGGGAAGAAAAGGCATACTTTACACATTCGAGGAATCTGAGAATGAAATCAAGAGGAGATTTAAGGACCTGTTCGCTCATGAGGTGATAAATGTTGTAGTTAAAGAACTATCACCCTACGGCATGAATATCGGGAAATTTTACAACGTTATACTGGAGGACGTGGAAACGCTAAAACCGGATCTGGTGGTAATTGATCCTATAAATTCCCTTGAGAACGTTGTCCTCTCGACTGATGAGCTAACGAGGGTTATAAATTACATACGAGAACACCTCAAAAATTACGGTATAACACTTATTTTGACACATGAACTGCTCAATCCAGTGGATGTTTTCCAGTTCTCCGGTGGTTTGAGCTTTATTGCAGATATTCTGATCTATGGAAGGCATATGGAACTGGATGGAGAACTTATTAAGTCGATTTCGGTAATAAAGAACAGATTTGGAGACCATGAAAGATCAGTTAGAATTCTCGATCTGGAAGAAGGGAAGGGATTACAGATCGGTGAGCCTCTCAAGAACTTTAAAGGTGTGATGAGGGGCTACTTGAAGGAGCTTTAGCTTTGACTTTTTGCAGACATGCAAAGTCCCGAGCGATGCGAGGGGTTGGGTGAGTGCATTCGACATGTCCGCTGTCGTCCGACCCCAAAGGGCAAGCAATCCTATGCCTTAATCATCTTCCTGAATATTTTCCCAGCAATTTTCTGATCTTAACCAGTTCTTTCTGATCTTAACCAGTTCTTTCTGATCTTAACCAGTTCATTAAGAATTTTCAAGTTAATATTTTTCTTCTTCGTAAGTTTCTATTGCAGCAGGTTTTTCAATCCTAACGAATCTCATAATCAACTCTTTTAATTCCTCAAATTGTTCCATTCCCTCTACCCTTATTTTAGCTCCTGTCTGTCCAGAATGCTCAGCAGTTTTTTAATAGTGACGATTCCAAGCCTCCTTGAGATCGGACCCTGACCAATATATATTGGTTATCCTGTTGTAAGGCACAATTCCTGTGTTTTTGAGCCGTATTCTCCTTTTCCATACTATTTCGTTTTTACCAGTAAATTTTTGAAAATTTTCAGCAGGGTAAAATCAGAAATTGACTCAATTCAATTACGCGGGAAAGATTCTAATCAAACTTATGCTGAATCTTATACCATCTCCATCTCAATTGCAGGATATCTGAATATTTGCCACATCTCAAAACACTTCAGCAAGTTAACAAAAGTATTATATGTTTCCCAATTATTCAGATCTCGATGAATCTCGATAGTGAGTATCTCGATATAACTTACCTGCCTGAGAACGGGTATGTAAGGAAGAAGTGTCCGAGTTGTGGCAAATATTTCTGGACCGCTGATGAAAACAGGGAAATATGTGGTGATCCGCCCTGTGGAAGTTACACTTTTATCGGAAATCCTGCATTTAGCAGAAAATTCGATCTTGCCGGGATGAGGGAGTATTATCTATCTTTTTTTGAAAAAAGAGATCATACCAGAATTGACAGGTATCCGGTGGTGGCAAGGTGGAGAGATGATATTTATCTTACGATAGCTTCAATTGCAGATTTTCAGCCATTTGTGACTGCTGGCATCGTCCCGCCTCCAGCAAACCCACTCACGATATCTCAGCCGTGCATACGCATGGATGATCTCGATTCTGTTGGGAGAACTGGCAGGCATCTTACCTTATTCGAAATGATGGCTCATCACGCTTTCAACAATCCGGAAAGGGAAATTTACTGGAAGAGTGAAACAGTGAAGTACTGTACGGAGCTGCTTGGTGAACTTGGGGTTAAAAAGGAGGATATAGTTTACAAGGAAGAGCCATGGGCCGGAGGTGGTAACGCGGGCCCCTGTCTTGAAGGCATCGTTGGGGGGCTTGAAGTAGCCACCTTAGTTTTCATGAATCTCGAGGTGCATCCTGAGGGCGAAATAGAGATCAAAGGAGAGAGATACAGGAGGATGCCCAATTATATTGTGGATACTGGATACGGGCTTGAAAGGTTTACGTGGGCCAGCAAAGGGACTCCCACGGTATATGATGCTATATTTCCGGAAGTTCTGGAGATAATCGTGGAGAACAGCAATGTTAAGCATTTCACAGATGATGAAGAGGTTGCAAGAATAATTGGTGAGAGTTCAAAGGTTGCAGGTGTGATGGGCTCGTTGAGGGGCGAAGCTTTGAGCCAGCTGAGAAAAAGTGTTGCTTCTCGTCTGGGTATTGGAATTGAAAGGCTTGAAGAAATAGTAAAACCTCTCGAAAGAGTTTATGCTCTTGCAGACCATACAAGGGCAATTCTTTTCATGCTTGGTGACGGTCTTGTCCCGTCTAATGCAGGTGCGGGCTATCTTGCAAGACTCATGATCAGGCGAAGTTTGAGGTTATCGGAAGAACTTGAACTAAAAATTGGGTTGTTTGATCTTATTGAGCTTCACAGAAACATACTGAAGAACTTTAAATTTGTTATCCCGCTTGAAACGATCCATGAGATTATTGAACTTGAAGAAGCCAGATACAGAACAACCATAACAAAGGGTATAGGGCTGGTTGAAAGGACGATATCCAGAAAGAACAGAATTGAGAAGGAAGATCTCATCGAATTTTATGATTCCCACGGCATCCCGGCGGAGATGGTGGTCAAGATCGCTCAGGAAAAGGGAGTCGAACTTGAAATGCCTGAAGAATTTTATGCTGAACTGGCAATGAGACATTCAAAAGCCGAAAAGAAGGAAAAGGAGGTTATAAAGCTATCCAAGGACTATCCAGAGACCGAAAAGTTGTATTATAACTCAAAACTCCTTGAATTCGAGGCGAATATAATCGGAGTTGAAAATGGATTTGTAATCCTCGACAGAACAGCCTTCTATCCTGAGAGTGGAGGACAGGATAACGACACGGGCTATCTGGAAAGTAAGAGCGGGAAGATAGCTGTTACGGATGTTATCGATGCGGATGGAGTGGTTCTCCACAGAGTTGAAACACCAGATTTGAAACCGGGGATGAAGGTTAGGGGTTACATCGATGCCGAAAGGAGATTCAGACACATGAGGCACCACTCAGCTACGCATCTTTTGTTGTATGCTGCCAAAAAAGTACTCGGTGAACAGGTATGGCAGGCCGGTGCAAGAAAGGAGTGGGACAAGGCGAGACTTGACATAACTCATTATAGGAGACCGAGTGAAGAAGAGGTCTCAAGAATAGAAAAGATAGCTAACAGAGAGGTTATGGCAAACAAACCCGTTTCATGGGAGATTATGGACAGAGTTGAGGCGGAGAAACTCTATGGATTTACCCTTTATCAGGGTGGAGTCCCTCCAGGAAGAAAAATCAGGGTAGTGAGAGTAGGAGACGATGTTCAGGCGTGTGGAGGCACTCATTGCGAGCGTACGGGTGAGATAGGGCTTATAAAAATAATCAGGACAGAGTCAATTCAGGATGGAGTTGTCAGATTTGAATATGCGGCTGGTGAGGCTGCACTTGATTATATCTCAAAAGAGGAGGAATATCTCAAAGAGGCAGGGCAGGTACTCAGGGTCGAACCTTCAATGCTTCCAAAAACAGTAAAAAGGTTTTTCGATGAGTGGAAAGAACAGAGAAAGGAGATAGAGAGATTGATCTCTGAAGTGGCAGATCTGAAAGCCCAGATGATTCTCGAAAATGCTGAGGAATACGACTCAATCCCGGTTGTTGCGGAAATTTATGAAAATGCCGATCAGCAGGAACTTGTAAAGCTTGGATTCGCTCTTGCGGGAAAGGGTGGGGTTGGATGCCTCATCACAACCAGGGATCGTGTGAAAATCGTTACCTTCAGCGGTAAAAAAGAGGTTGATGCAAGGGACCTTATAAGAGAGATCGGCAGGCACATCAAGGGAAGTGGGGGAGGAAGACCGAATCTTGCTCAGGGTGCAGGACAGGTAGCACCAACGAAAGATGAGCTATTGACCTACATTTTCGGCTATCTCCAGAGGGTTCTGAAGAGTTGAAGGGTCAAATTACTGATTAAATAAGTTAAAAACAAGCTGAAAAATGAACGGAAAGGTAAAAAAAATCGAATTTTTCGCACCAGAGGGATTACCTCTGATCGATGCGGGAACAGATCTGGCTGAGATCATTACCAGAGCCTTCAGGCTGGAGGATCGTGATATAGTTGTAATTTGCTCCACCATAGTATCAAAATCTGAAGGAAGGATAAGAAAATTGAGTGATTATATTCCCTCGGAGGAGGCTGTTCGACTTGCATCAAGAATCGAGAAACCTCCTGAGTTCGTGCAGGCTGTGCTGGAGGAATCTTCAGAGGTCTTAATCGAAGCACCTTTTCTCCTTGTTAAAGCCAGATTTGGGAACATATGTATCAACGCCGGAATAGATGAAAGTAATATTGAGAAGGAGTATATTATCCTTCCTCCTGAAAACCCCGACAGAAGTGCAGAAAGAATCAGAAGAAGACTGGAATCGCTCACCGGCAAGACCATTGGTGTAATAATAACTGATACAAATGGAAGGTGCTTTAGAAAAGGTGTTACGGGTTTTGCCATTGGAATCAGCAGAGTTAAAGCCATGAAAAACTGGATCGGTGATGTTGACCTCTATGGAAATCCCTTAGAGGTGACCGTTGAGGCGGTGGCAGACGAGATAGCGGCAATGGCAAACCTCCTGATGGGTGAAGGTGCTGACGGTTTACCTGTTGTGATTGTGAGAGGTCTCGATCTGATTGGTGAGGGGAGCATGGACGAAATTTACCGCTCTGAAGAAGAAGATATCATAAGGCAGATCATAAAACAAAATCGGAACAAGAATCATCAAACAAAAACGGGAAGAAATTGAAAAATGAATGGCGAAAGAATTCTGGTTATTGGAAACAATGTCAGAAACATCGTCCAGTCTGCTGCGAAATCTGGATACAAAGTTTATGCTCTGACAAAGTTTATTGATTCTGATTTAATCCTTTTTGCTGAAAGAGTGTTTCTCATTGAGGATGAGAACACAGACTGGGTGAGAAAGAGGGGAGAGGAGTTATCGGAAATTCTTAATGCGAGAGTGGTGCTCGCCTCAGGTTACGAAGATCTTCACTTAACTTCCGAAATTCTTGGAAGCGATCCATCAGGGCTTGAAAGTGTTTTAAATAAATTGAAATTTTACAGGACGCTTGAAAGAGCTGGCTTACCTCATCCAGAGGTTTTGAGGGATTATGAAGGAGATTGTATTGTAAAACCGATCAGGGGAGGTGGGGGCGAAAGAATCCTTTTAGCTCCTTTGACTCAAGACAAACTGAGTGATTATTTAATTCAAAGGCTCATCAGGGGGTTTCCATGCTCTGCATCATTGATTGTGGGGAAGGAAACAACTGTTATAGCTCTGAATGAGATTATTGCAGGATGGGGCGAGATGAACGCTTTCGGATTCAGATATGTTGGAAACATCACTCCACTTGTTGTGGATAAGGAACTGGAAAAGAAGCTGAGAAAATTAGCCATCGAAGTGGTCAATCTGTTCGATTTGAAGGGATCGATAGGGGTCGATTTTGTTGTTGATGAGCGAAATGAACCCTACATTCTTGAAATCAATCCAAGATTTCAGGGTTCACTGGATTCGGTTGAATGGAGCCATGATATTTTTTTATTCAAACTGCACATGGATGCTCTCTCTGGAAGAAAAGTTAATCCTCCAGATCCAAAAAGAGTTGCAGGAAGAGCGATTTATTTTGCTGATAGAGAAACGCTGATAAACCACACGCTAACAGGCAATCCATTCTATGCAGACATCCCTCCAGAATCGATCATTTACCAGAAAGATGATCCAGTGGTCTCGATTCTCGCATCAGGCAATAGCAGGACTGAAGTTTTAAAGAGATTAATTGAGAGGAAGAATCTCTTTCTGGGACTGCAGAACTTGAGTTAGAATTTTAAGTTCTCAATTTAGGCTACATAATTCTCAGTTTATCCTTTTTTCAATAAATTTATAAGTGTTTTTTGATACTGTCTGGCGTGAAAGAAGAAATTCAGAATTTAATCAGAGAATTTGTAAAAAATTACAAAATTAAAAATCAAACAGTGTCTGACTGGAAAGAACCGATCGTTGGTTTTGCAAATGCCGATGACCCACTATTTTTGAAATTAAGAGCTCTGGTCGGTGAAACGCACAAACTGCCAGTAGAATTGCTGAAAGATGCAAAGACAGTGATCTCGTATTTTATTCTCTTTAATAAGAAGATCGTCTTAAGCAACGTTTCAGGAGAAAATTGTTCGAGGGAATGGGCTATTGCCTATATTGAAACCAATAAGTTGATTGTTGATTTAAACAAGCATTTATCTGAAGAGCTGGAAAAAGCAGGTTTTAAATCGGCAGTTCTCCCACCAACCCATAATTTTGATGAAGATAGATTAATCAGTGACTGGTCGCATAAGCACATTGCCTATATAGCTGGATTGGGAAAATTTGGACTGCATCACATGCTGATCACCGAAAGGGGTTGTTGTGGAAGACTGGGAAGTATAATAACGAGCGTCAAAATTGAGCCCACAGAAAGACCCAAGAAAGAATTCTGTCTGTATAACCATGACAGAACCTGCAATAAGTGTGTTGAAAAATGTATTTTTGAAGCACTAAATGTTAACTCTTTTGATAGACACAGGTGCTATGAGATTTGCTTATTGAATGCCAGCAGATATAAGGAATTAGGATTTGCTGATGTTTGTGGAAAATGTATCTGTGCGGTTCCGTGTTCCTTCAACAATCCTGTAAGATAGTTTCCGCCCACCAATTTTTACCTTTCCAGTTTGAAAATATACAGGTAAAACACTGGTGATTTCTGGAAAGTAGAGCAAAAATGAATTTAAGCACATTAAATGCAATTTTCTGAAATGATTATTTCAATCATCCTTTTAATGGTGTTCTTGTTTGCTAAACCCTCTATTCCGCTTACAATTTCTCCATTTCTGAAAATTGCAAGTGTTGGGAGTATGTGGATGTAATATTCTTCGGCGATCTCCCTACTCTCATCGACATTAAAGCGACATACCTTTATGTTTTCATACTCTTTTGCGATCTCTTCGAGAATGGGCTCGATTTTAAGGCACGGTGGGCACCACTCGGCATAGAAATCGACTAAAACTATCTTATCAGATTCAAGGATTTCCTTCCAATTATGTTTATTCAATTCAATAATATTGCCATTGTTCAGCTCTTCCACCCCTTATCTCTCATCCAATCTTTATTTGCTATCTTTTGTAAACTGAGCCACTACTCTATGAACAACCTGTATATAAATTTATTCATTGACACATAAATCATGAAACGATCAAATGACTATAAAAAGGCAAAAAATAAAATCCTCTTAGAGATGCTAAATGAAGGAAGTGGTTGGTATGAGGTTGCTCTCTCTCATGTCTGGTGGAATTGATTCTCCTGTTGCAGCATATCTTATGCTGAAAAGAGGATTTGATGTTGATTATCTCCATTTCTATCACTCTGAGGATCTCGAAAAGATAATTCAGATTGTTAAAAAGTTGAATGAACATACAAAAAAGCAGGGAAGACTTTTTGTCTGCCCACATCTGGAAATAGTTAATTTAACCCTTGAATTTGAGGAGCGCTATACTTGTGTTTACTGTAAAATTTCAATGCTAAAAACTGCTGAAAAGTTAGCAGAGGAGATCAGAGCAAAAGCCCTTCTAACCGGAGACAGTCTGGGACAGGTTGCAAGCCAGACAGTATCAAATCTCTTTGTGGAAGATCGTTCGGTTAAAATACCTGTCATAAGACCCCTCATTGGGTTTGACAAGGTTGAAATCGTTGATATATCTAAAAAGGCTGGAACTTATGAGCTCTCGATATTACCATCGGTTGGATGTCAGGCGGTTCCAGACAAACCTGCAACTGCAGCAAAAATAGATAAAATAACTTATGAGATTATTGATATCTCTGACGTGTTCCATAACATAAGGGAGATTGAGGTTTAGTTATCTAGGTTTGAAAAGACCCGGAACCATTCATGGCACTTCTCTTTTTCTATCCTAAGGATCTATAATAGAACAGCAGATTCATTAATTTCAGACCATCTAAAAATCCTATACTTCCCTTTTTACAGGATTTCTCTGTAAAAACACGAACATCATCCCTTTTACTTCCGTATAACAGGAAGGGTACATGTTCTGCAACGTGTGTTCTGACTTTAACAGGTGTAGGATGGTCTGGCAGGAGCATTATTTTTGTATCTTCAAGGTCGAGGTGATCGAGAAGGTATCCGAGAATTTTTTCATCGTAGAGGCTGATAGCTTCGACCTTTTTCTCAGCATCACCTTCATGTCCAACCTCATCTATCCCCTCGGTATGCAGGAGAACAAAATCAGATTTTTTCATTTCTCTGAGGGTTGCCTTTGCAAGGCCGCGGTAATTGGTATCTATGTATCCGGTGATACCATCAACCTCAACCACCTTCATTCCGAGCCCTTTACCAATGCCTTGGAGAAGATCCACTTCTGAGATCATCACAGAACTTTTTCCATACATCTTTTTGAATTTTGGAAAATCCGGTCTTTTTCCTCCACTCCATGGCCATATCATGTTTGTTTTTTGAGAGATCTCTGGAAGAATCGATGCTGACCACTCCATCAGCTCATTAAGCAGCTCAGCAAGCTCTCCGTTTTTTGGAAGATATTCAGCAATCTTTTTTCCCTGGATATCGTGGGGCGGGGTTGTGATTGCATTCTGCTTGAAATCTTTGTTTATGGTCAGCAGGTTTCTGTAGCTTCTCCCGAGGTGGAATCTTACATAATCATATTCTAGATTTGTGTTCAGAAAATCTATTACCTTTTTTGCCTCCCCATTATCAATTCTTCTTCCACTGTAATCTTTCATTTTGCCGTTCTCAACATAAACCAGATTACACCTGAAAATAATTTCACCGTTAACATTCCGTGCCAGAGCCTCTATGGGCCCTCTGCCGGTATAATGTTTCGAGACGTCAACTCCGAGAATTGTAAGGTTTGCAATATCGCTTCCGGGCTCAAAACTATCAGGAATTGTCTTTGTATAACCACATGATCCATTTTTTGCTAAAAAATCCATATTAGGGGTATCTGCAACCTCGAGTGGAGTCCTGTTTCCGAGAATATCCACTTCCCAGTCGGCCATTCCGTCAGGGATTAACAGAAGATACCTGGTCATCAGGCAAAGATTAAAATCCGGTTAAATAACTTTTTCCAGTAAATTAAAAATACAATCAGGCCAGTCATAATTCATGGATTTGAGAAGTGCAATAGAAACTCTTGGCGATAGGGTTGTTCATTTTGAGGATGATATAGCTCATGACGAGCTTTTGAAATTTATTGTGGAAAAGAAATTAAGGAACACTCCTTTTACAATTAATGTTGAGGGTAAAAAACTGGCATCAAATTTTATTTCATCCAGGGATTTTCTTTGTGGCTATCTTGATGTATGCAGGGAAAATCTTGCTGAATTTCTATCGAAAATCCCGATGGAGGGGGATATTCGGATAATGGATAGCAATCCATTCAAAAAGGTAAACTGGACACTTGAAGATCTTCCCGTTCCCAGATATTTTCCCGGAGATGGTGGAAGATATATCACCGCTGGTGTGGTTATCGCAGGTAAGGAAAATCCCGAATCATACAACGCATACAACGCTTCCATTCACCGTTTGATGGTAATCGATGAGAGGAGGATGGCTGCACGGCTCGTGCCACCCCGTCACACCTACCTGATGTGGAAGGATGCGGTTGAAAGAGGAGAAGACCTGCCAGTGCTTATATCAATTGGCACGCATCCCCTTTTCGTTTTCTCTGCATCGACAAGAGTCCCTCCGGGTAAGGAGTTTGGCTATGCCGCATCCCTGATGGGCGGGTTAGAGCTGTACATGGTTGATGGGATGTTTACACCGATGGCTGAAATAGTTATTTCTGCCAGGATTACATCGGAAAGGACCCCTGAAGGGCCATTCGTGGATATTACCGGAACTTATGATAAAGTAAGGGATGAGCCGGTTCTCGAAGTGGATGCAATCTATGCAAGAGAAGATCCAATATTTTACTCAATAACACCCGGAGATTACGAGCATCAGGTTTTGATGGGGATTCCCTATGAACCTGTAATCTACAAAGCAGTTGCCAGCGTTTGTCGTGTGAGGAATGTCATCCTAACACCAGGCAGCAGCCACTATTTCCATGCGATAGTTCAGATAGAGAAGAACACAGAAGGTGATGGAAAAAATGCCATTTTAGCTGCTTTATCTGCACATCCAAGTCTTAAGCACGTTGTTGTTGTGGATCCCGACATCAACATCTACGATTATGAAGATGTGGAGTTTGCAATAGCAACGAGATTTCAGGCGGATAGAGATCTCGTAATAGTTAAAAATGCAAGAGGGAGTAGCCTTGACCCATCCGCAAATGAAGATGGAACAACTGCGAAATGGGGAATTGATGCGACAGCCTATCTTGACAGGAAAAAGGACTTTGAAAGGGCAGGGTTTGAGTTTTAGAGCCTTAAGTAACTGGACACGATCAATTACATGCTGCAATCTATTTTCCATCAGAAAGAAATCTTCCATCCGATATCCCTTTTCTCTTTTGCACCTCTGCCTTTTCGAACCAGCCTTTACTGATATGTTCGGAGGGAAAATCGAAATCCGAAATGTAGGGTTTTATATCAATGAGTGGTGTACCATCAACTATGTCGATATCCTCAACATGTATTGTATTTCCTTCGATCTTCTCGAGCTTAACGACCGACAATCCAATTGGGTTCGGTCTTTTTGGCGCTCTTGTAGCAAAAACTCCTCTCGACTTACTGTCAAGAAAAGGAATCACCTGCAGGGAATATCCTGAAGAAAGATGAAAATGGTAAAGCAATATTATGTGTGAAAAACCATCAAGGTCTTTTAGGCCATCACAGTACTCATCAAAAATTTCAATATGTCCTTTGATGCCTCTACCGAAACATGGCTGAATTGGAATCCCCCCAGGACTTTTGAATGGTGTATGGATTATACCGATTGGTCTGTAGATAATATTATAATCATCCATAATTTTAGATTGGTCTGCAATCAAATTAATTTTCTGGTTGCATTGAAACTTTTGGTTCCACTGGCATTTGTATCTAATACATTCGTATTCTGATAAAACATATTAACTTCAATGTTGATTCGGTCGTATGTACCTTACAAAAGAGGAAGAAAAACTCCTCGAGTCAGACAATGATACAGTAAGGAAATGTATGGAGATTCTGGTAGCTCTTGGTGAGATCTTCGAAGCTGATAAGTTAATAAAGGTAAATTCCGTTCAGATATCCGGTATTTCTTATCAGAATATCGGAGATGCTGGACTGGAGTGGTTTGAAAGTCTTGAAGGTAAATTTGTGGTTCCTGCAATGGTAAATCCTGCTGGAATGGATATCCAGCGATGGAAAGAAATGGGGATTGATGAGGGATTTTACAGAAAGCAAATAAGGATTATAGAGGCTCTTAAGAAGCTTGGAGCTGAGGAAACTTTAACGTGCACACCCTATTATCTCCACATTCCTGACTTGGGTGAACATGTGGCCTGGGCCGAATCCAATGCGGTTGTTTATGCGAACTCAGTTATTGGTGCGAGAACTAACAGGGAAAGCGGAATCAGTGCTCTGGCTTCGGGCATTATAGGAAAGACTCCAAATTATGGTCTTCATATCGATGAAAACAGAAAACCCACAGTAATTGTTGAGGTCTCAGCTGAACTTTCCAATGAAGCAGATTTATCTGTGGTTGGATACATTGCTGGGGAAAGGCTTACAGGTCATGTGCCCTATTTCAGATTCAGAAAAAAGTTACCTGTTGACTGGTTAAAGTTGCTCGGCGCCTCACTCGCAGCCAAAGGCAATACGGCAATTTTCCATGTTGAGAATCAGACTCCTGAATGGAATCTTTGTGAATCAAATCTGGAAAAAATTGAGATTGATGATGTGGAACTCTCGGAATTTTCAGTTAATGGATGTGAACCTGATTTGATCGCTCTGGGTTGCCCCCACATGTCTTCGGACGAAATAAAATATTTATTGGAAATTATGGAGAAAAAAGGCGGTAAGGTTAAGAAAGATTTCTGGATTTTCACTTCAAGAAGAGTTCTGGAGGAGACTAGAGATCTTGTTGAAAGGATTGAAAGTTTTGGGGCTAAGGTTTTCACAGATACATGTATGGTCGTATCTCCAGCAACAGAGGCTTACGAATGTGTGATGGTAAATTCGGGAAAAGCCCTCACGTACCTTCCAAAACTCAGAAAGGTGGATGTTACCTTAGGGAGCATGAAAGATTGTATTGATGAGGCATTCAAATGACCTTTTAACCTATATAATATGTGATTAACGGTTCCTTAATCAGCAGTTTAATAATTTGGGAGTCGCAGGAAATTATCGACAACGAGTTCCGTCCACCTGTTAAGGTCTTTGATATATTTGTCGGTTTCATCGATTATTTTCTCTTTCTTTTCCTTACTCAGAGTTTTCTCGTTTTTTATCCAATTTCTAACAGTCTCTTTTTTAACCTCGATGTGGAACTGCAGGCCTAAGGCAGAACCGAGCCTGAATGCCTGGTTATTTACTTTGGATCCTTTGTAGAGAAGCTTTGCCCCTTTCGGGAGATCGAATGTGTCACCATGCCACTGGAAAACGATCAATTTTTCTGGTAGTTTGAGAATGTCATCATCTGAAACCTTCTCGATCTCATACCATCCTATCTCCTTTACGAATGGATAAACTCTTGCGTTGAACGCTCCAGCAATCAGTTGAGCGCCGAGACATATTCCGAGCAGAGGTTTATTCTCTGAAACAGCTTTTCTTATCAATTCCATCTCGAGGTTCAGATAGGGGTGCTTATCTGTTTCATAAACTCCTTGAGGCCCTCCAAGGATCACTATATGTGAGAAATCACTCAGGATTTTCCCAACCTCATCAGAATCAAGATTTTTTGCCTGAATATATTCGTAGTGAACACTTTTCTCCCTCAAAAGATTCTCCATATATTCCATTTCCTCATTTCTTGCATTTTTCAACCCCAGAACTCTTGTATCTCTCATCATGTTTTTTTGAGTTGAAGGAGCTATTTATTTTTTCAGGATGTTGAGGTTGTAGAATGTCTGGTAATCATCTCACTCCATTAAATTCATAAACCTGTAAGTGACAGAAGACTTAGACTGGATGCTTATCAGACACGCTCTGGTGGGGTAGCGGATATCCTGAGGGGCTGCGGACTCCTCGACCCGGGTTCAACTCCCGGCCAGAGCACTGGATTTTTTGTTTAACACCCTCTGCCCTCAATGCACTCTACCATCTTTTAAAAAAATTTGAGGCCAGATCCTGTTGATATTCAAAATTACCTGATCGGAGTGGTGAAGTTCGGTTATACACCGGCAGCAAGCTTAAGTTTGAGTGTTGAAGCCTCAGAAACTGAAACTCCAGAACCAGCCCCTGAACAAGGAGAACTTATAGGATTCGTAATTAGTTATAATCCTGAAGTGGCAATGAGAATTTTACAACTAACAATAGAATTTGAAGAGTCTTTCCTTGAAATGGAAGAACTAGTTCAAGCGGTTTATGATAAAATTGGTAAAGCCAAGATTGCAGGGTTCTTAATTACGGATACAGGTTTATATGTTCTTGTTAGGGAAGATTTATTGGATGCTGGAAATTACAGGGTGAAAGGAGATTCTTTAACAGCTATCTGTTTTGAAAATAAAAAGTGGGTAATTTTTGACCTGTAATAATGCAGAAGAAACACTTTTTGAATTAAAAAAGATAAACTGAGAGATTGCGGGGACGTTTGGGCTGACTTTTGAACGGAGGACTGAGAATGAAAATGTGAAAAGTATACTCAGGTAGGCCGTAACGCTATGTGATAAAAACAAACTTCGATCTTATTTCAAACTCCTCCAATTGCTGTGATTTGTATTTTTCTTCTCGTAAACCCATCAGATAGCCTCAAAAAAGTGTCTGATGCATGAATAGAGTTAGAGGATTTAGTTATCGTTTTCCTCGGTTGTGCAAGTTTATCTCTAATTTTGAACAAACACGCAATCAGGTTATATACTATCTTCATAATTAACTTAACCTTAACAGTAAGTTTTAAATAGAATATTAAATTTAAATTGATTGATTTAATTTAAGGGGGTTGTTAAGTCATGTTTTCAATCGGACCAAACGAGTTACTGCTTATATTGAGTTTCAACCTGCCGTTTCTCGTTTTAATCTGGCTCCTTGCCAGGAGGAGGAAATTATCTGGTGGATCTATCGCAATATGGCTTATTTTAACTTTATTCTTTAACATCTGGGCTATAATTGCGTTTCTCATAGTCTGGTGGTGGGATAAAAGAAGGAGTGTGCAGGATTAAAATAACTTGTCTATTATTTTTTTATCTTCCCGTTGTTGCAAGAGCTCTTGTGGAGCGAAGGGATACGCAAAGGGAGGTGGGCAGGTAGTTTACTTGATGTTTACAGGTGTTAGAATTGAGATTTAGTTCGTAATTTCATAAGTACCTTATATTTAATACTATTTATGTTATCGTATTTAGTCACATTTAAAGAACAACCTTTAAGTAACATCGTATAGAATAAAAACCTCATGAATAAAAGCACACTTGCAATCTTGCTAATTTTGGCAATAACATTAGCAGGATGTAGTGGTGGAACAAAAATAGGAAAACCGGAAATTAAAAGTATATCTCATCGCTGGGGTGCCATAACTGATGATACTTCTGAAATTCTCACAGATATTGTAGTTTATAACCCGAATCCAATTCCAATTCCAATTAAGAGCATCCAGATCGACATATATATGAATAACATCAAAATGGGTGAAGGTAAAAATATCGGCTCTGCAGGACTTAAGGCAAACGGAGATACAACGATCAAACTTTCTACTAAGCTAGACAATAGAAAGATTCCGGAATGGTGGGTCAGCCACCTCAAACATGGTGAAAGCACAAAAATATCTCTGAAGGGCAACGTCGTTTTTGATCTCAAAATTACAGAATTCAAATGGCCTTTTGAGCAAAGCAGTGAAATTAACACAGATCTTTTGAGTGGAATGAATTTCGCTCAAATGCCCCTCAACATAGGACCCATTCAACTCTCTGCAAGTATCTCCTCGAGATGGGGTGAAATTACTGCCGAAAAAACTGAAATCATACATGATATAACTCTCCACAACCCCAACAACTTTCCGATTCCAATAACGAGAATGGATTACGAAATTTACATGAACAACATCAAAATGGGTGAAGGATCAACCTACAATCCGGCCATAATCGCTCCAAAGGGTGACACAAAGCTTGTTTTTGCATCTGAAATTATTAACACCAATCTTGACGAGTGGTGGGTCAGCCACCTCAAAAATGGCGAGAGAACGATTGTTAAGGTAAAAATAATGCCTACAATAGAGGTAAGGGGTCAGAAGCTCCAGTTTACATTAATTGAGGACGAATCGGAGTTTTCAACGAACATACTTAGTTAATGGAACTGTGATACACGCTTCATTATATTTTTTTAATTTGCCTGTTGGATGTTCTCTTTTCCTGCTCTGTTCCTGAAATCTAAACTCTTTGAGATCTATATTCTGTTAGAGAGCAAAGTTGGGGTCCAGAAGCTTACAATATGGATTGACCACTATGGATTAAAGAGATTCGAACTGGTTTGCATCACTTTAACTATTTTTAATTAATGCGTTTTACCGTATTCTACTTTAACAGTTCAATAGAAACCTTTATAAGAATACAAGATAATATCCACTATGGCATCGAGTTTTGACTATAGGGGTGTGGAAGTAGTTTTCCTCAAACATGCTGGATTTAAAATTAAGGGAAGTAAAACGGTATATATTGACCCATACGATCTCCCTGATTATGCAAAGCTCGATAAGGCAGACTATATTCTTGTGACTCACGACCATTTTGATCACCTCGACATCGAAGCAATCAGGAAACTCTCAAAATCTGATACCGTTATCGTGATTCCGAGTGGCTGTATTGTAGAAGGTTACAAAACCTGCGAGCTGGATGTTGGTGGTGTGGAGAATTTTGGAGAGATTGTTGTAAGAACTGTACCTGCATACAATATCGACAAAAGCTTCCACCCAAAAGGGAAGGGCGTTGGTTATATAATTGAAATGGATGGTGTTAGGATATACCATGCTGGAGACACCGATAAAATTCCAGAAATGAGGGGATTGGAAGTCGATATTGCTTTGATACCTGTAGGGGGGACATATACTATGAATTTAGAGGAAGCAAAGAAAGCTATTGAAGAACTCAATGCAAGATATGTTATTCCAATGCACTATGGAGCTCTACCGAACACTCAGGCGGATGTTAATAAGCTCAGATCAGACCAGGTTGTTGTACTCGAACCAATGTTTAGCTGAGCATTTTGAACTGAACCCGATATTTTGGGTTTAAATCCCAGTCTGAAATGCCTTTATTTTCATCTTGAATTTATGAGTCATCCCTCGAGCCCGATCAGCTCGTCACAGGGTTTTGAAACCGTATTTGTGTATATCACTTTACCGTATCTCTTCCAGCGATTTGATAGTTTTTTTAACTCTCTTTTTACACCAAAAGCAACATAAGCAGGTCCGTTTCCAGAAAGACCAGCAGTGATTCCAATTTTTCTCGCATCAAGCACCGGGTCCATTGAGTATCCTAACAGCGTGCAGTAATGTAATGAGTTGTAGAGCATTGCAAGCATGTATTCTCCCTGCATAGCCTCCCTAAAAGCGCATTCAACCATTTTTGTGTTTTTCCTAACCTCCTTCACTTCAACTCTCTTTTTTTTAGAATCTGGCATGAGTATCAAAGCATCACAGTTAATCGAATCACGCTTCAAAATTTTCATTTCAAAATTGTCTGTGAGAACTATCCCGCCAAGAAGTGATGCAGCAGCATCATCAAATGCACCGGTGTAGCTTATTTTAGCCTCCAGAGATATTCTTGCGTTTTCTTCCAGGATCTTCAGCGCATCTAGGTTGAGATTTCTGGCTTTGTAAAGAGCTATCAAAAGAGCATTAACAAGTGCACTGCTGCTTCCCAGGCCACTTCTTGCCGGGATCTCGCTGAATATTTGAACTTTTCCTTTTATATTATGCTCTCTGAGGATTCTCTCAACGACTCTGGATCTTATCTTTCTATTTCTCTCAAGAATTTCTACTTTATCTCCTGGATCGAATTCCACTCTCGTTTTCAGATTGATTGCAAAAGCACAGCCCTTTCCAGTTGCCACTGCATTCACTATAGTTCCGGCGGCATAAGCTTCTCCAACAGTCATGCTATCTATTGGGCTACATCAGCCTCATTTTTATAAATTCTTTCCAAGACTCAAGCTTAGATGAAAGTTTCTCTAAGGTTATTGTCTCTGCATTGTATACGTTAATCAATCCCAGCAAGTCATCTCTTTCAATCGTACCATCCCGAACTGGAAGAAACACCGCATGGGTGATGAACTTCTCTTCATCTATTTTTGGTGGCAATCCGGGCTGTAAAACATCAAGAATAGTTCCAAGAGCATGTTTCATAATATACAGAGGTGTAATGAATGTGTTTTTTGGAAGAACGAGGTCTCTTATTCTGATCAGTACAGGTTTCCCCTTCTCTACCATCATTCTTTCATCTGCTACTATGCCATCCCATCTTGCATTATCACCTCTCCTGTAAGCAACAGGCGGTAGGTATTTGATCCTTTTCTCAATAACACCATCCTCATAATACGTTACCAGTGCTTTTGTAAGTCTTTTTTCAGTAACGACGGTTTCCACTGGAGTTGTTGCAACAAAATAAACGCTAATAGATCCGAGAAGCTCGCCTTTTCTGATCTCTCCATCATTGATTGGCATGAATATTGCTTTCGATAAAATTCGCCGCTCTTCTATTCTTTTTGGCATCCCGCCATCTGTAACTTCAATCAGCACACCATCTGCATTTTGCATTATCCCCATATGAACTGTAACTGTGAATGGAGGAATCTCTATCTGATTTATCTCAATCTCGATAAGCTCTCCAGCTTTTATTTCTGCGCTTTCAGCCGAAATTACCGGTTCAATATAGGCAAGATTGCTTCTAATGTATCCATGTGTTGATTTTTCAGTTTCAAATGACTTTATTTCATCATTCTTCATGTACTTTATTCTGAACCTTACAGTCTCATATTCATCTTCAATTTTTGGGATTTTAACACTCTTAAGTTTGGTTATGAGACCAACACCGATGAAAATACTCTTGATAGAACCTATAAGATCTCCCTTTTCGATTTTTCCATCTTTGACTGGTAAAAAAACAGCCCTGTCGATAGTTTTCTCATCTTCTATTTTTTCAGACTTCAATTTCTCTCGCATAATAACATCGATAACAGAACCAAGAGGGTGTTTTGCGACACCGAGTGATGAGACAATTGTGTTCTTGGGCAGTTTAAGAGGTTTAATTTTTATAACAGCCAGCTGATTTCTCTTAACCTGTAAATCTTCCTCAGAAATGAGATACCCCCATTTAACATAGTCAGCCATTTTAAACCCAAATGGTACGATCTCGGTTACTTCGCGAACTATTCCTGATCTTTCATCATAATAAACGGCATTGACCTCCATCAACATAATTTAAGAAAAAAAGAATATTTAGGTTTATGCCTTGATAGGAGTAGTTTTAGGTTTATGCCTTGGATATGAGTAGTTTTCTCAACCCCTCGACAATCTTCACCTTGTGCCCCATCTCCCCGAGTAAGGTCTGGAGATAGATTTTGAGGAATTTTTGTTCATTTCTGGAGGAAAGCACGAGTGTTATGCTTGCATCACCATTCATCTTAACTCTGAAAAGATTCTCATGTTCCATATACTTCATAATCTCATAAATACCTGTCATCCCTTTGTTTTTAAGCTGCCAGGCATGCGCTTCAGCAATACTCCTAACATTCGACCAGAATCTTTCAGATGCTCTTTCATTGAGTTCATCAAGAATTGAAATCCAAAGCTCTATATCCACTATAACATGCTCTCGACCGGAAAGAAGTTCTGAATATATTTTAACAACATCGCTTGAAACGTCTTTGAGTTTGTAATACTCAGTAATCGCATTTCTTATTATTTCAGATGCGGTTCTATTTTCCCTCTCAACAAGCTCCTCCAGTATTCTGTTTGTCTCTTCGTCGATTGCAACTGATAGTCTCCTTAGTTTACCTGCCATGAATGATGGTATATTTCGTATTTAAAAAATCTTTTTGTTAAAGTATATGTTGTCATAGTATTAAGTAGTGAAAGATATTAAAATACACTACCAAATTCTAATTAAACTTAAAAAGGACAATAAGAGACTAATAAAGAATAAAGGTGCACAAAAACATTTATTTTCTTCACAGAACAGTTCTAAGTGTCGAAAAGTGATTAGAGGGATAATAAAAGTTAATGTAAATTAATTACAAAATGGGGGGTGTATTGATGGCAGGAATTCCAACAGGGTTACCAAACCCTGCGGAAGTTTTCATAACACTGGATGTGTGGAATGCATTGTTTTTGGTACTTCTGGGCTTCCTCGGAGGTACACTGAGCGGATTCATTGGATCAGGTGGGGCATTTGTTCTGACACCTGGTATGATGAGTATTGGAGCACCGGGGGCAGTTGCAGTAGCAAGTAACATGTGTCATAAGTTTCCAAAGGCCATGGTCGGTTCTTGGAAAAGAAAGAAGATTGGGCATCTGGATGTGAAGCTTGCAGCTGTTATGGCCATTACTGCGATAATCGGTGTGCAGGTAGGAATAGTGGTGCAAAGACATATAGCAGAAATGCTTGGTCCAGCAGGTACGAGCCTTTATGTAAGTATGGCTTTCCTGATTGTTCTTCCAATCGTTGCTGCCACTCTCATAAGGGATGTCCTCAAAGCGAAGAAAGGGGGTCTGGAAGACACCGAACCGCGGTTCGCGAAAAAGCTTCAGAAAATCAACATACCTCCGATGATGGAGTTCAAGGTGGCAAAGAGCAGGATTTCCGCCTGGTTCACAATCCCACTTGGTTTTGGTACAGGTTTTCTTGCTGCAACAATAGCAGTTGGAGGATTTATTGGCGTTCCATCGATGATTTATATCATTGGTGCATCAAGCGCTGTGGCAAGCGGTACTGAGCTTGGAATTGCCTTTGTTATGGGTCTGACAGGCACCTTTACATGGGCAACACTTGGAATGGTCGATTTCAGAATGACTGCGCTGATTCTCTTCGGCTCACTGTTTGGAGTCCAGCTGGGCGCAGTAGGAACGACCTATGTTAAGCAATACATGATAAAAGCCGTTATGGCAGCCGTTATGCTTATGGTTACGATTTCGAGAGCACTGGCAATTCCAAAATATCTTTCTCAGCTTCACTGGATATCACTCAGTGAAAGCACAATTACTATACTGAGTCAGGCAAGCTTTCTGTGCCTCTTTGGAGCGATTATCGCTGCAGGAGTGCTTATACTTGTGCCAATGTTCAGAACAAGATCAAGATTGATAAAGAGCGGTGAACTGGAAGGCAGCTCCCTGAAAGGAAAATCAATCGGAAAAACCGCTATTTTTGGAATGATATCTCTGACATCTTATGCGCTGTTGTTCATATACGCCGATGCATGGACAGAATTTGCAACTGGCAAAACAATATTGTCTGCAGTAGGAGTTATACTCATAGCGATCTACTTCTCAATTGTTCATGGTACATTTGCTGACGGAATACTCAAGATCCTCAACATAGATGCACTCAAGAAACCTGCTGGTGTGCCAGAACCGGCAAAAGTTCCTGTGGATACAGCAGCACCACATTAACCAAATATTTTTTATATTTTGATATAGAGTTAATAAGGATGAAAACTGTTATTACTTACTGGGACGATTTATCGGAGATCGAATATAACTCTGAAGAGGTTGATATTGAAGGAGCGGGGTATTTTCTTGGACCAGCCGCTTATTTTGAACCAGTAATCTGTGATGAAGATGTGGATGTTGTAGCCAATAAAGCTGTTTTAATTAAAATTAAAGAAATTCAGGTTCCGGAAGATAGTATCTTAACTCTTCTGGGGAGATTCAGACATGCAGCAGGATTGTTGCTCGCTCTTGGTCATTCCGGAAAATTTGAACGTGTAGAACATGCAGGAAAGGTAAATTATGCAGTCTTTCTCCCTTTAGTGAACGGAAAGATTTTGGAGGGACAGCTCCTCGGAGTAGGAGTTATCAGAAAAGCTATCGAAAAGCCAAGATCAGTTGTTGTTGAGAAACTAAAAGAACTCGATGACGTAATCTCGATAGATCCAGAGGTATTTGTAAAATCTGACTGGCCCTACCTCTGGGCAAAGGATAAGTCCAGAAAATAAATTGTATTAATTCATCATAATTCTCTCTAATTATTCTGTAAGCTATTACCATTTATCGTCTGATAACACGAATCAATCTATTTTAGTGTAATCCATTAAATTATCATAACAACTTTTATATAATAAATACTCATAACTCATACTGGTGATAAAATGAACACAGCAGCAATATTTGATGCTCTTCGTTTGATCATAGGGTTCATGAAAAAAGTTGATCGAGCAATATCGATAGATCCAGAGGTATTTGTAAAATCTGACTGGCCCTACTTATGGAGTAAGAAATAAATCCAATTCAGTTAGATTTTTTGGAGTTCGGATACAATTTAAACTCATTTTTCTAAAGTAATTATAAATCATTTAATTCGTCTCATTGTGGTTACCATAGCCTATAAAATAGTGATATTTAGTCATTCGTAGTCTCTTTTCATAAATTATATATAGGGCGAGAAAGATAAAGGTAAAGGGGGATTAAGTTAGTAAGGGGGGGTGGTAACTTGAAATTTAAAATTAATAAAAATATTATTCGTAACTCTCGGAAATTGAATTTGAACAGGATAATTGTGTTAATGGTAATTCTCGCATCCATTACATTCAATATGGGAACTGTAGCGGCTTCAGAGTCCGATACTATGGGATTGAGTCCACCAGTATTCTTTATACTGTTTCTTGGAATAAGCACAATTATTGGAATTGTTGCAGTACTTGCTGGGGTTGGTGGAGGTGTCATATTCACACCGCTGATGATGGGTTTTACGCCAATCGATGGGCTGATAATTCGGGGAACTGGTCTTTTTGTGGCTATGACAGGAGCCCTTGTAGCAGCCAGACCGTTCCTCAGAAGAGGGCTTGCAAACATCCGACTGCTCTATTTTGCAGCAGTTCCCTATGCCACTTCAGCAGTCATTGGAGCATTACTTGCGGTGTACATCAAGGAGACGATGGGTGTAACTGGTGAAGCCCTCATCAGATTAGCGCTGGGCATTATCGTGATTCTTATTTCTCTGCTTTTCATCTTTGCAGGTAATAGAATTGAATATCCGGAAGTTAAAAAGGTAGATAAGTTCACTGAGCGAGTAGGGCTTGCGATGGCATACTGGGAGGAATCAGTTGGTAGGGTCGTTAGTTACCAGGTTACCAGATCATGGGTCGGACTGATATTGTTCTCGGGTGTTGGGCTGATATCAGGACTCTTTGGACTGGGTGCAGGGTGGGCAATGGTTCCAGTACTCAATCTCGTAATGATGGCTCCGCTTAAGGTTGCGGCTGCAAGCAGTAAAGTTCTGATAGGTATCGGAGATACTGCTGCGATATGGCCATATATCATGCAGGGTACTATATTTCCGCTCTTTGCCGTTCCATGTATGATCGGTCTGGTTGTAGGCACAATTATTGGCGCGAAAATAATGCTTAAAGTAAAGGCTGGCTTCGTAAGATACCTTATAATCGGTATAATGTTCATATCAGGTGCGAGGCTTATAATGCAGTCCTTAGGTATGTTGGGGTATATTTAGAGGTGATAAATATGGTAGAAAAACCTCCAAAACCTCCCCTTTCCGGGATTGTTTACGGAGAGATTGCTTACTGGATAGTGCTAACAGGTATGGTAATATCCATAATCGGAATTGCAATGTATCTTTCAACAGAAAGCAACTACATTGACTCTTCATGTCTTTTATCTGGTCTCTGGAATGGAGCAGATTCCGGTACGATATGGAAAGAATGTGCAGGGGGATATGAGGAAGGAAACTGGTACCTTAAAAGGCTGAGCAGCGGAGATGGTGTTGCGATGCTTGGAATTGCATTAAGTTGCTTAGCGGCAGTGTTTGGCGTCTGGGGTTCAGTAATATCGATGTTGAAGAGCAGAGAATACATTTTCATAGTACTGGCATTCATAGTTGCAGTCATACTGACAGCAAGCGCTACAGGTCTGATATCTCTTAAACACTGAAAAGAGATGACTTTTATTTTTCACATCTGATTTTATAGTGTTCAGATCAAAATAGGGTTATATTTTTGCCTACTTTACATCTCCAAGCCTGATCCCACCGACATCCTCAGCCCATCCAACACTGTCAACCCATTTGGAAAGTATATCTGCGATTTTGTTAATGCTTCGAGTTTTAACATAGCGAATGTTAATAACTCCAAGTAACTCTCCTTTCTTTATCGTTCCATCAAAAACTGGAAGAAATATTGCCTGTGTAATTTTCTTACTCTCCTCAACCTTTTTCAACCCTTCGGGACTGTAAATGTCCAGTAATATGCCTAAAGCGTGTCTCATAATAGGTAGAGGGGAAACGACAGTATTTTCAGGTATATCTACGGGTTCGATATCTACAACTGTCACCTTACTTGCTTCAACCTTTTTATCCTCATTTGCAACAATTATTCTCCACTCAGCAAAGGGGCTGAGCTGGTAACCATATGGTTCGATATCTATTTCCTTAGATTCAATCTTGCCTTTGATTCTGTCTCTCCAGTAAACAACCTCAACTTTTTGAGATTCCATGTTATACATTTGTACTTTTATTTTTAAATACTTTTACCTTAATTTTTAGTTTTAGAAAGCCTTAAATAATACTTTACACTACGTTTTATTACAAGTTAGGGGGGTGGATTAATTGATATTAAATATTAGTGAAATTAAGGAATTTTTTAAGAATTTGATTGATTTCGACTCATTAGCCGAAGTTATGGAACCTGTTAATGCGGGTAATGCTTTTGCACCTATTGAAGATCTACCACCACCTGCTCTGGAAAAGCTCTATTTGAAAAAACCTGGAGGCGTTCCTGAGCTTTGAGTAGCTATAGATCTCTCTCCTTCATTTTTTTTGAAAAATAAAATTCATGCTTTATCTCTTGCGTATTTAAACGATTTACCATGTAGATTTATGTCGAAAAAAATAAATAGTATTGAAATAAATTAATTTTAAGTAACTTGGAATAAAAATTAGCGATTTAGTGTAATAAATGTGAAAATTTGGTAAAGGGGGGTGGAGAGGATGAAACAACTAGTTGATGAATTTGAGATCACATATGGCAATTCGTCTAATCCTGATACTAATGAAGATGGAGTTTGGATCAATGTATATGTCCCAAAAAGGTGGATAAGCTTTCTAAAAGAATATGCAGAGTGGGTAGGATACAAGGATCCCGTTGAGCAGGATAAATACATCAATATTGAACTTCAGGCGAGTGTAAGGGATTTTATTTTTGCCGTTCTTGACATTATGCGCAAGTCGAATCCCGTGATGAGAGAGTACTTCATCCAGAAATACAAACTCGAAGAAGATGTGAAGTTAACATCTGACAGGATTTACTATCCGGAATAAAATTTTCCAATTTAAGTTTTGAGAAAAGCTTATCTAATTTAACCCATATTAGAACTTAGGTGATTCTATGCCAGGTATAATTCCTCACAGGCACTGTGTAATTTGTGGAAAGGCAATCGAACCGGATCAGGTTACGTGTAGTGAAAAGTGTCAGAAAACGCTTGAAAAGGAAAAGAAAAAGCAGCGGAACTTCATGTTGCTTATGATGGTTGCTTTTCTGGCATTGATCATAATACTGTATATTTTCGCCCCTTCAGGGTAACATCTACATTTTAACAATAAACATAAAATTTGTTTTTTATTGTTCTGTGGGTAAAGTTTTTATGTTGTGTGTTTAAGATTTAGTCAATGGCTTTAAAATCTAGAAGGCTATCTGTTGCCATTGATCAAAAAACATATAGTGTACTCGAAAATATGGTAAAGAAAGAAAATCGATCCATGTCTGATATAGTTCGTAACTCCATTAATATTCTTTCAAAAATTTCGTGCAATGGAAACATCAGATCCTTTGAAGATGCACTTGTTTATTCTGAACTTCTATCCTGCAGGGAACATGTGATTGTAGATATCGAAATATGGTCAGCTATTCTGGATATTCTTGAAGAAAGTAAATCCTCGAAGTTTTATGAACTTGTGAAGAATATTGGTTACGAACATGGCATTCAATACAGGGGTAGGGGTTTAAGAACGCTCGAAGAGGTTTTAAAGTTCATGGAGTATGAAAACTGGTTCAGATTAAAATCGGATTCAAATAAGAACTATACTCTCGTCCTTTCAGCAAAGAGCGAGCATAAGATTCTGGAAGTTTTCCTCAGAGGAGTATTCGAAGCCATGGGTTTTAGGGCTGAGATTAAAGAATATTATAGAAAACTCATTATTGTTGAAAAGTAGTTGATCACATCAAAAAAGTAAAAGTGAAATTAGGATCATCGCACCTACACCTACATCTGTTACAAAAGAAATCAAATTATATGTCATGGGAACAGGCACAGTCATAGGGTTTTTGTCTCAATCACCATTCTTCAATCTCCAGCTCTCTAACTCTGCTAAAATGCCTAATATTTCTCGTGATAACCCTTTCGTTGTGAGTAAGGGCGATGCTGGCAATAAGAGCATTAAACTCCCTGATAGGTTCTCCTTTCCTCCTCAACTCAGAAGAAATCTGGCCGTAAATGTTAGATGTAATTACATTGAAGTCAAGCAAATCCAGTCTGCTAAGCACACTTCTCACCTTTCCACGCAGTAACTTTGATATGAAAAGATTGGGTGGATTGCTGAACTATCTACTGAGCATTTTCTATTCTAAGGAGTTTTATAAGGTGAAGAAAGTTTTTATGCCTTTGAAGTCTAAACTGATGAATTTGCTACAGAGATGACAGGAATTCAGGTTTGTCAGAGCCGTTATTGAAGACGTATTCAAGCTGGCAAAATCTTCTGATTGTAACGATTGCATCGCTATACAATGAAATCTGTTTATGCAGCTCTGAATGTACTTTTAGTTGGGGGTTATCATAGCTTTTGGTTTCAGGAAAAAGGTTTCAGGAAAAAGAAGGATTTACAGAGGTTGGCTGAGTGGCTAAGAGCCTAAAAAGTGAAATTGCTAGCTGTAGTAATTCACTTTCAGAATTTTGGGGAAAACCTGTTCTCGTGCAATTTTAAGATCCTCAGCAGTATCAATTTCAATCCAGGGTAGGCCTCGAGTAGATTCGTAGGTCACGGGACTCTCGGAATCGATCATGTGTTGAAAAGCCTCCTCGTAAAAAACTTCCGTCCCTTTATGTTTCATAACCTGTCTTATCGACCTGAAAAGTTGCTTGAATGAATCATCTGTCACTTTTGCCAGACCTATGTACTCTCCTGAAGCTTCAGCTGGCGGTATCCCTTTACTTATCCAGACGACTCTCCCACCCACAATGACAACTTTCATATCTTCTTCGTTCAATCTTTCTCTTAAATCGACAGACAGGATCAACCCCTCTTTTTTACTGATGTGGAGATTCTGGAAAATTCTTTCATGAAAGAGCACGTCACAATTAATGATATGGAAATCATCTCCGGAAAGCGAATCTTTTGCGAGATAGAGGCTGTAGATGTTATTTGTGGAGTCATATTCACTGTTATGGACAAAATCTATGTTAAGGGGGTACTTCCCTTTGAGATATTCTTTAATTTTTTTACTTTTGTATCCGGTAACGATAATGACATCTCTCACTCCGTTATTCCTGAGTATTTTCAGGGTGTGGTCTATCAATGCCTTGCCTCCGATCCTGATGAGCGGTTTAGGTCCATCACCCTTGTGAACACCTAATCTTGAACCAAAACCGGCGGCAAGTATAACGGCTTCCATGGAAAACATTAAATGTCAGTTTATTTAAAATTTACCCGTCGGGAGGTGATTTTGATTAAATGGGATTATTTTTTGACAGAAATGGTCTATCGTAGGTTTTCCAGACCCCTGGCAAAATTTCTGTTAGGGTTTAATATTAATCCCAATCTTGTGACATTTATCGCAACCTTTCTTGGAATCGGTTCTGGTTTATTGATATATTATGGGAAGATCTATGAAAGTGTGGTGGTAATACTCATATCCCAGATTCTTGACTGCACTGACGGAGACCTGGCGAGGCTGAGCAATAGAGTCACAACAAGGGGTGGATTTCTTGATAGAGTTTTTGACAGATTCGTGGATGCAGCAATAATTATAGGTATGATCGGTCTGAATCCCAACGAATTCTGGTTCATCGGAACACTTGCTATCGTTGGGTCATTTAGTGTGAGCATTTCGAGAGCAATGGCAGAAGCATACAATATAGAATGCAAGGTTGGTATTGGTAGCAGAGATACCAGAATTGCCATAATCATGGCTGGACTGTTACTGAAACAGTATTATGCAGCTCTTGCAGCGATAGCTGTGATTGGATTCATCACAACGATTCACAGAATTGTGCACAGTTTGAAGAAAATGGACTCATAGTAAATTGTTGTGCTTTAGTGGACAACTATCCCCAATACTATAGATAATGCTTGTGAAAGTGGAATACTGTAAGAAGTCTATAAAAAACGGGTTACTAAAACATTTTATATTCAGCTGCTGAATGGGAAATGTGAAGTTTAAGGAATCAGTTAAAGCATCAGACTGGGAGCTTAATGGAACTCAAGATAATTTTGATGAAAGACCCGAGGGAGAAAGGAAAGAATACATAAGTCACCCTCTGATAAAGGAAAAAACTGTAGAAAGAAGAGTTTATCAGATATCTATAGCCGCAACCGCTTTGATGAGAAACACACTTGTAGTACTCCCCACAGGACTTGGAAAAACAATTGTTGCGCTTTATGTGATCGCCTCAAGACTTCTGAACCTTGATGGCAAAGTGCTTTTTCTGGCACCCACCAAACCTCTTGTTGAGCAGCATGCTGAATTTTTGAGAAACGTACTGAGAATCGATTCTGAAAGGATCATCACTCTCTCTGGTGAGATCAGCCCGGAAAAAAGAGAAGAGATGTATCGGAATGCCCTGATTGTTGTCTCCACACCTCAAGTAATTGAAAATGACATTCTGGCTGGAAGATTCTCTCTGGAAGATGTTGTGCATATTACATTTGATGAAGCACATCGAGCGGTTGGAAACTATTCCTATGTTTTTATTGCGAAAAGTTATTTGAGAGAGGCGAAGAACCCCCTCATTCTGGCCATAACTGCCTCACCAGGAAGTGATATTGAAAGAATTCGTGAAGTGATTGAAAATCTGGGAATAGAGGAAATTGAGATAAGAACGGAATATGATAGTGATGTAAGATCATATGTTCATGAAAGGGTTGTTGAATGGATTAAAGTTGAGATGCCTTCCGAGCTTGTTGAGGTTAGAGATAAATTTCTTTATGCGCTTGAAATGAGGTTTAATAAGCTTGAAAAACTTGGTTTGGTTGGAAATGCAAAAATCCGGGACTTCTCAAAAAAAGAACTGCTCTCCCTTCAGGAAGCTTTGCATGCTGAGGCCATGCAGACAAAAGATCCCTCACTGTTTGAGGGCATCTCTGTAATGGCTGAAATACTCAAGATCTATCACGGGATTGAACTGATAGAGACCCAAGGGCTTGATGCTCTCAGACACTATATGAAAAGACTCGTGGCTGAGGGAAGGTCGAGGGGTGGAAGCAAGGCATCAAGGAATCTGATTTCCGATCCTGTTTTCAGAGAGGCTATGCTCAAGGCTCTGAAATGTAAAATTGATCATCCAAAACTAACAAAGCTTAAGGAAATAGTTGCAGATGAGCTTAAGAGCGGAGATTCGAGAATCATCGTCTTCACGACCTATAGGGATACCGCCGATATGCTCATCAAAGAGCTTTCAGAGATGGAACGTGTGAGAGCTTCGAAGTTCGTGGGACAGGCGAACAGAGTAAATGATAAAGGTATGAGGCAGAAAGAGCAGTTAGAGATCCTGTCAAAATTCAGAGAAGGTATTTTCAATGTTCTTGTTGCCACCTCTGTCGGGGAAGAGGGGCTTGACATTCCCTCAACTGACCTTGTTATTTTTTACGAAGCAGTTCCATCTGAGATAAGGACGATTCAGAGAAGGGGAAGAACCGGAAGAGCAAGAAAAGGAAAGATTATCGTTTTAATTACAAAAGGGACAAGAGATGAAGGTTATTACTGGAGCAGCATGAGAAAGGAGAGGATGATGTATGAAAGAATCTACGAGCTCAGGGATAAACTCAGGGAGATACACAGGGACCTAACAGATGGAAAGCAGAGCAGTCTCGTGGATTTTATGAGTGAGCAATCAGCCTCCAATTCGCGTGCATCGGGAATACAGGTATTTGTTGATTCCAGGGAAACAAAAAGTGGTGTTGTTAGAGCTCTTCACGATATGGGTGTAACGATAAAAATGCAGAATCTTGAAGTGGCAGATTATGTTTTGAGTGACAGGGTTGCAGTCGAAAGAAAGACTGCTGACGATTTTGTTAACAGCCTCACGAAGGGAGAACGAGATCTCTTCTCCCAGCTTCTGAACCTGAAAAAGAGCTATTCAAAACCATTGCTTATCCTGGAGGGAGATCTTTACAGCAGAATGATTCATCCGAACGCCATCAGAGGTGCTCTTGCCACAATCGTGGTTGATCTTGGTATTCCTGCCATCCAAACGAAATCTGCGACTGAAACGGCCGAACTTCTCGTTGCTATAGCGAGAAGAGAACAGCAATTGAGGTCAAGGGAAGTGGTGTTGCATGCGGGTAAAACTAAAAAGACTCTGAAAGAGCAGCAGGAGTATATAGTTTCAGCCATCTCTAATATTGGCCCTGTTATCGCAAAGAACCTCTTGAATCACTTTCAGACAATAGAAAGAATAGTGAACGCAACCGAGGAAGAACTCATCGAAGTGCCTAAAGTCGGTAAAAAGACTGCAGAAAAGATAAAAAGAGTCCTCACCACCCCATACAGTGAGGCTGACAGGGAAACAAATCAAGATTAATATATTGTGTAGATATGAATTTTCAGCTCTTGCTCTTGATGAGCTGGAAGTAAAGATCTTCAAGCCTTGGAGATTCTATCACAATTTCTGTTATCTTTCTACCTTCTTTTGCAAGAGATAATAGAAATTCGTTGAGTTCTTCTGTAGTACCAGCAGTGAATGTCTCTTCTTTTCCATTTTGGGTGAACTTCAGGATATATTTTTTAGATATTGTTCTCAGATCCTCAATCTCTCCACTGAAAAGAACTTCGCCATTTTTCAGAATGATTATTCTATCGCAAGTAGATTCGACATAGTACATGTTATGGGCTGAAAAAACTATTCCTTTACCATCAGTACTGAGTTTTTTCATGAGGTTAGAAATAAATAGTGATGTGGATGGATCAAGTCCGCCAGTAGGCTCGTCGTAAATGAGTATGTCGGGATTATGGATCAGGGTTCTTGCTATCGATAACTTTCTTTTCATACCCTTAGAAAATGTAAATGTTGGCTTATCTGGTAGAAGATTGAGCATTTTAAGGAGTTTTAACGCGCTCTTTTCGGAATTCTTTACTGAATAAAGAGATGCAAAAAATTTAAGATATTCAAGCGCATCCATGTTCTCATACAGGGAATCTGTTTCTGGCAGGAATCCGAATCTTCTTTTAACCTCTTCTTTATTTGAGAAGAAATCCACTCCGAAATATTCAATACTTCCTGAATCAGGTTCAAGCAGTCCTGCGAGAATCTTAAGGAAAGTGGATTTACCAGCACCATTCTCGCCGATTATTCCTATAATCTCACCACTATTAAGCTCAAGATCCATGTTTTTGAGTGCCAAGAATTCTCCGTATCTTTTACTTATGCCGGTAGCTTTTAACATCATGAGTAAATTGAATTAAAAATATATTTGACCTTTCTCATTCTGAAGTTGATGAGGATGCTTAAAATTTCACTGCTTGAGATACGAAAGTCAAAGAAAAAATATTCAAAAGTTTCGGTTCTTTTAATTATTCTGATATGTCTGTTTTCTTTAATTTCAACATATTATGTAATCAGTACAGGCCTAAAATCGGATTACTTTATTTACGAGATCTCAGGGAATGTGGAGGTTGACGACTATCGATTCTTAAACCTTCAGGATGAGTATAACTCAGACCTGTATGTGTATCAGTCTGATAATGGAAAATTCAACGCAGTTTTGAAAGGGAATGATAAGTCATTTGCTGCGGCGGATGAGCTGAAAAGTATTATTAAAGATGATTATGAAAGTCAACTTTACAGCAGGTATGGTTTAAAGGCTTTTCCTGTATTTGTAGACGCAGAATACCTTGAAAGAAGCATCGGATCTCAGAATTTTAGGGTAAATCTCTCCAGGACTCAGAAGTTTGAAGAAATAGCTGGTGGAGTAAATGAAGAAATGAAAAAAGTAAAACAAAACCCGACTGTAATCGCAAAAGAATCGGTGGAGAAAACAACCTTGTCTGTACCTGGTGCCAGGATGGACTTGGGCTATACAACTCCTGAAAATCTCAATCCCCCAAGTATTTTGGGAAAGATGATACTGGCATTCTTCTTTGTAATTCCATCTTACTTTATAGTACATGTTTTTTCTGCATCTCTCATAGAGGATAAGATTGTAGGGAGACTTGACACCCTTCTATCAACTCCTTTACGGAGAATAGATCTGATTTTTGGAAAAATGGCTCCATACATGATAGTTTCGATCATTTTGGTTGTGTTGACTGCTCTAATTCTTGGTAAAAGTCCCTTTTCTGTTGTATTTATCTTACCAATCGTTCTTTTTACGATCTCATTACATTCTTTTCTTGGTCTCGTATCGAGAAGTTACAGGGAAATGACATTCCTGGTTACAGTTTCTTCTTTTTTCATCACAGCCTATCTCTTCATTCCTGCGTTATTTTCGGGAACAATTCCGGTATCCAAAATCTCTCCCATAACAAATCTTCTTATGTTTCTGGAAGATGGGAGAATAATTATTGAGGATTACCTGTTATCAACCACTCAATTTTACCTGATTTTTCTTGTACTCACTTTTCTGTCTGTAAAGGCTTTAAATCCAGAAATAATGCATTCAACTGCAGGAATTGAGCGTAAAATCATGGTTATACTTGAAAAGACCATTAAAAGCTTGCCTCACTGCCTTGTAGCCTCCATTTCATCAATTCCCTTTGTTTTCATAATAGAGTTTATGTTGATTTCAGTTATCTTTATGCTTCCATTCACGTATTCGGTTATTATCTTCATTCTGTGCATAGCCTTTGTTGAAGAACTTTTTAAAACATTAATTGTCTATTCCAGTTATCGAAATACTGGTCGTTTGTATTCAGCATCAGTTGTTACAGCCACAGGATTTTTTATGGGGGAGAAAATACTGACATTAATAGAAATAAGTAAAGAATACAGCACTCTCCTGCTCTCTCAGTATCTGCTATTCCCGCTCACACTCCACATAACATCCTTGCTGGTTTTCTCAGTTCTGGTGAAGCGAAATGGTTACCTGTTTGCTCTCACAGCCTCAACAGTATCGCATTTCCTTTACAATTATACGCTAATAATGCTTCTAATGTGATAAAATGATACGAAAATCCTTTGTCATAGCGTTCAAGGATCTAAGGGGAATACTGAGGGAAAAAACATTCGTCAGTATAATCCTTTTACTCATATTTGTCGCCTCATTTGCATCAGTTTTGACTTTTGGTATTCTGATACTTTACAATCCATATTATGTTAGTTCCATGTTGGAAGGTAATGTAAAAATTGCAGTTGTGGGAAATGCTCCGGTTTTGCAATCTGTTGTAGGTGGAACACATTATGACAATCTCGAGAACGCTCTGAATGATTTTTATTCTGGGGAAATCGATGCTGTGGTATGGCTACATGAAGAAAATGTCTCAGGATTCAATTTTGTTAAACTCTTTCTGCCAAAGGAAGAATTAAAAGCGGTTCAGACCTCTATACACCTCAAAAAGAAACTGATAGAGTATCAGGACAAACTCCGAAAAATGCGGGGATTGCCTGAGAGTGCAGAACTTTTAACGTATAACCAGAGATTCGAGAGAATTGAGATCCCGGAGGGGATAGCCATGGTCTTTAAGTTCAAGTATATGCTTCTCATCCCTCTCCTGATGATTACAACTGCTGTGGTGGCTTCCGGGCTTCTGATTGATCTCTTCACGGAAGAAAGAGAAACGGGAACTTTAAACATCCTTCTTACTGTGGTCAAAAGGGAAGAAATTATTACAGGTAAAATTATAGCATCACTAATCCTTCCTGTATTTTTAACTCCAATCTGGTTGGCCCTTCTTATTTTGAATGGCGTAGAAATTGAAAGTATATCCTATATAGTAATGCTGACGTATTCTGTCTCCTTTATGTTTATCTCCATATCTTCCTTCATTGTAACCCTATTCAAAGACAGGGAAAGGTCTCAGCTTGTTTTTTCATTACTTACGGTTGGATTGATACCTCTTTTCTTTTCCCATCCTTTTATGCCTGCCTCACTTGTGACAAGAGTGGCAGCAGGTTCAGAGTATGGGAGTGGCCTAATTCCTATATATTTTATCTTAAGTATCATGCTTTTACTGGTAGCGGTGAGAACTGTAAAAATAGATTGAACTTATCAGCTCTGAAACAACTGACTTGCGATTAATGCCCGCAACCTTCGTGCCTGTGAAATCCTTCTCTTTTATCCCAATCCCTGTCGACCTCAAGATTTCCTTTAGTAAAGCTATCAATCACATCTCTTACCTTTCCACTTGCTCCGCTGATGACTCTGATACCCATTTCCGCGAAGAATGACTGGGCACGCATTCCAAGACCGTATGCAATGATGGTGTCAACTCCAAGTGAGTTTAGAAACCTTGGAATATCTCCCGGCCTGTGCTCTTGGAAAGGAAGCTCAACGACTTCACCCTTTACCTCATCTTCATTGACCTCGGCGATGAAGAAGTATCTTGCCCTTCCAAAATGACTTAGTATTTGAGAATCGAATCCGGTATTATCCTTACAAGGTATAGCGATTTTCATAAAAATTAGAGGATCAGGAGAGTTTTAAAAATTTTTTGGTTTACCGAAAAATTCAAATACTTTAAGAATATATATTCAAAATGAGGTGGTGATATGCCGGACAGATTCAGATATTCTGGGAATGGCCCCTGGCGTCATCTGCCACCATGGAAAAGACCTGGATGGAAATATCGTTCTTGCTGGTGGGGCGATATAGATGATATAACCTATCTTGAAGAACTTGCAGAGGATCTCGAAAGAAGACTGTCGGATGTAAGGCGTAGGATTGATGTGCTTAGAAGGAAGTAGATGTATCAGAAATAAAAATCAGGAATAAAAATTTAAATTTTTTAATTTTATTTCATCTTAAAACTTTAGTCCATCAAAGTAATCCTCTTCAAAGTCCTCGATTTTACCCCTGTCACAGAGTTCTGTAAGATTCGGGTTCAATGGAATTTTTGCAACGACTTTGAAACCATATTTTCTGGCTAGCTCGTCAGTTTTCCCTTTTCCAAAGATCTGGTTTATTTTACCACATTCTGGACATTTGAAGAAGCTCATGTTCTCTACGAGATAGAGTTTGTTTGCTTCAGATCTCAAAGCCATGTTGACACCCTTTTCAACGATCTCAGCAGTTAGTTCCTGTGGGGTTGTGACCATGACCATCCCATCAAGCTTTACACTCTGCATCACCGTAAGTGGAACGTCTCCAGTTCCTGGTGGGAGATCGAAAAGCAGATAATCCAGATCACCCCATGAAACCTTGCTTAGAAAATCCATTATAACTCTCGAAATCATTGGTCCGCGCCATATCACTGGTTGATTTTTCTGAGGCAACATGAAATGAATGGACAGTATCTTTATGCCGTATCTGGCACTTTTCACCGGTTCAATACCGTCTTCCGAAAAGGCAAGTCTTTCCCACTCAAGACCAAAAAGTTTTGGTATGCTTGGTCCAAGGAAGTCTGTGTCGAATATGCCTACCTTGTATCCCTTCTTTGCAAAGTGAAGGGCGATCAGTGCTGTTACTGAAGATTTGCCTACACCACCTTTTCCACTCATCACAGCTATTTTTTTACCAATTCTCCCCATTCTTTTCGCTATTTCCTTATCCTGCTCTTTTTCCTCGGATTTTTTGGAAGTTTCCTTTATCATTTACATCACCTCATTTTCAGGATTTTGTTCAGATTTCTCCAGCAATCCTCAATTTTTTCAACAGCTTTCCCTCTGAACGGAAACTTTAACTCTGAATTTTGCTCGATTATGCTCCTGTCAAAGGGTATTTTCCCAAGCAGGAGAATATCGTTATTTTCGCAATACAACTCTATTTGATCTGAAAGATCTGGATTGAGATCTGATTTGTTTATGATAACAGAACTTTTTATATTGAAATATCTGCACAGATCATTAACTCTTTCAAGATCGTTTATAGCCGATAATGTCGGTTCAGTAACGATAACTGCAATATCCATACCGTGCAGGGATGCAATAACAGGACATCCCACACCGGGAGCGCCATCCATTATGAGCCATGTAGAATTGTTCTTTTCTGCGATAACTTTACTTCTTTCTCTAACCTTGGTTACAAGCTTTCCACTATTCTCCTCCCCTGGATTCAGCAGAGCATGAACCATAATTCCAAAAGAGGTTCTGGAGATGAATATTTTACCAGACTCAACTTTACACATCTGAATAGCTTCTTCGGGGCATGCTCTGTAACAGAGCGCACAACCTTCACACCTCATTTCATCGATTTCAAATGTGTTTTTTTCAGTGTTTTTGATTGCATCAAACATGCAGAGCTCTGCACAAATTCCACATTCAGTACATTTATCTTTAATTATCCTTGCCCGATCCATGCCGTAAAAGGGAAATTCTTCAATTATTTCTGGCTGCAAGAGTAAATGCAGGTTTGGCGCATCAACATCAGCATCAACTATCGTTACGTCATCGGATGATGAAAAGTATGTGAACATCGCAGAGATGGTCGTCTTTCCCGTACCACCCTTTCCGCTTATTACTGTCACCCTATGCAATGTAGATCACCTTCTCATATATTTTCAGAAATTCCTCTTCGAACTTCAGAAGAATCTCTCCTTTAGAATAGCTCCTTGCGATCTCGGTGGAGAAGGGAAGTCTCCCGAGGATCTCGATATTATTTCTTTTGCAGTATTCTTCTATATTGAAGGGCAAACCGGACTTATTTATGACCACACCATATCTTAAACCGATTTTCTTGATTACACTGATCGAAAGTTTGAGGTCGTGAAGGCTGAAAGGAGTAGGTTCGGCAACGAGAATCACGAAATCTGTATTTTCAACGCTTTCAACCATCGAGCAGGAGGTTCCAGGTGGCGAATCAATAATTGCTCTTTTTCCAATATTCTCTTTAACCTTTTTTATGAGTGGGGTTGGAGAAGCCTCGCCAATATTGAGCAAGCCATAGGTCAGTGTAATGTTCTCTTTAACCCGTATTATTTTCCCTATTTCCTTTTTCCTCTCCTCTATTGCTTTTTCTGGACAAAAGTAAATGCATGCTCCGCAGCTATGGCACAGGTCGTTTAGGATATCAACCTCATCGATTATTAAAACTGCATTAAAGGCACACACTTTCCTGCAAATTCTGCAAAGATTGCACTTCTCTTTTACAACTTCTGGAACGGATTTGTATGCTCTCTCCTCCTCAACATCACCTCTAATAAATATGTGTGCATTTGGCTCCTCAACATCGAGATCGAAGAGATCAACGCTGTTGAAATAAGCCAGGTTTACTGCAATCGTCGTCTTTCCTGTTCCTCCTTTCCCTGAAGTTACTGCAATCCTCATGCTGTTCACTTATCAATCTGTATATTCATCTCCTTGTATATTCATCTCTTGCTAAAAGGTTTAAACTTCCCTTTCCTCTTGTTTGGGCTACTGATTTTACTCAATTCTTCTTTCAGGAACTTCTCAACAGCCTCGGAGACCTTTAAATTAGCACCATTGTATACCTCGATATTTGCCTTCCTTAAAACCTCGAAAGCATTGAAACCCAGATTTACTGCAATAACTGCATTCACACCTCTCTCGACGAGTTCCTGTGTGGCTGCAATTCCAGCACCGCCAGTAGAATTACTTGCGGGATTGTCTATGATCTCAGTTTTATCTATTTTTCCATCTTTAACAGTCACCAATGTGAATTTTGCAGCCCTGCCAAAGATCTCGGATACAGTATCCTCCAATCCACCCATGGAGGTTGGTAATGCAATGAGTAATTCGGCCATGCTCAAGAATAGGGCAAAGTTAATATTAATTTTTCGGATGGCCGAAATTTGTAATAAAAATAACTTTAATATGGAGTCGCCCAGCTCTCGTCATCCTTGTAAACTTTCTCGTCAATTATCATTTCTCCTTCAACAAGGGGTCGAGGAGGTTTGATTGCCTCGATTCTATAAAGTGAGGAGGTGTACCAGTTATAGTCTATGCTAACTCCTAATTTAGCAACAATTGGAAGTTTATCCTGAAATCTGAAAAAGTTCTTGTCGTCTTGGGGATAAACACTGAACCCCCTCCTCACATCGGTTATTACAAAACCCATTTCAAAAATCATCTTCTGAATCTCATACCATTTCCTTCTCGAAGCTTCAAGAGTTGTTATACCAAAATATGCTGAGCAACCAGCACCCCTCAGAGTGGATGCTCCTCTTGAAAGGAAAAGTTTTAAGCCTGGGATCGTCTCCACAGGATCCGTCACAAAAACGTCGAATTTACCCTTTAATGAGTCTGGAAAGGCCTGTTGAACATCGTATTTCATTGCCTCTACAGACAGACCTTTCTCATGTGATATTTTATTAATGAAGTTGATCAGCCTCTCGTCAACATCTACTACTATGACCTTTTCCGGCAAACCTGTTAGAGCGGCAGCGATGCTGAACAGGTCGTCATCTCCAACCACAAATATTCTTGAACCGGCAAGATCTCCTCGTTCGTATATGAACTCAACTCTCCTTATAACACCCTCTAAGCTGATAAAACCCTGATCGAACTCCTCAACAGCCTCAGGCCTTTGTGAAGCAACTTTTCTGTATTCTTCAAGGACCTGCTTGAAATGATCGTTGATCTCAAGTCCAGTCCCATCACAGCATTTACATTTGATATCTCCCATGTCTTTAATCCTGAAGTCTTTGCAAACAGAACGTCCACGATCTGTAATTTTGACCTTTCCGTTTCTAACTTCAATTAACTCTTCTTTCTCCATTTCATTGAGCAACTCAAATATTTCTGGAAGGCTTGCATCCTGTCTGTACAGTATTTCGTAGATCGAAAGCTCCTGTTTGATCAGGGACTGCAATACCTGTTTTCTTATCCTTTTCATCATCTTATCACTTCTTCAATTCCTCATTTCCTCAGTTATTTCAATTATTTCAATTATTCAGCCTCTATCCAGTACATAATGCCGGTAGGATTTTGGCTTAAATTTCTCAATAAAAAGCTTGAAAGCCTTCTCGGCTTTGGAAGTATCACCACATGTAAAAATGTCGAGGTTAACAAGACAGTATTCAGGCCAGGTATGTATAGAAACGTGGGATTCGGCAATTAGCACGATTCCGGTTACACCATGGGGGTTAAACTGTTTATAAACTGAACCTACCCTTGTAAGCTCAGCCTTACTGACCACCTCCTCGACGATGGCCCTCACTGTTTCCTCCTTGGAAATCAATTCCTCTGGTACACCATAAAATTCTGCGATGATGTGCTTCCCCACTATCATTGTCATCACCCATCTTTTTCACCACCTTTATCTCCGATTTAATCATCAACACCAGCATTACGAGCAGGATACACCATTTTTACAGCTTGTATCCCACTCTGAACTTGGTTATGGTGCCAGAGTTACCATTTAGTCCATTGATTTTTAAATTTTTCGCCCTGTTAAACAGATAATTAAGAATTATTTAAGTTTTATCAGTCTCAAACTTGTTATTTAGTGATTAAGTTTTGAATTTATCCTTTGTTTTGGAAATATTCCATTATCAGTGGTTTGTTGTTGAGAAGGACAAATTATTCAGGACAGTATACAATACTCTCCAAAATGTTTAAATATTGCTATGCAAACGCCCCGAGGGTGATAATTATGGCTGGAGAAATTGAAAAGCCTGAGAATTATGCTGGTCATCCCCTTTACACTCTTGAAAATTGTACCTCCTGTAAAGCCTGTGTGAGGGCATGCAAACCTAAAGCGATTGAGATGGATGTAGAGATTATGCCAGATGGGCGAAAAATGCTGAAGTCCTATATTCTTGATTTTGAAAAATGTAACTTTTGCGGAAAATGTGCTGAAAAATGTCCCAACGACACAATAATTATGGTGGATGACTTTGAAGGGATGGTGGAGCGGGTAGACAAAAGGGTTTTTAGTATATCAGAGTTCATGGAATTGAAGAATGAGCTGAAACTGAGAGACTTTAAGAGAGCAGCCTTTATAATCCCTGAAAACTGCATCGCATGCGAACTATGTGTGATGACCTGCCCTGTAAAGGCGATAATAGCTGCAAGAGAGAATGGCAGAGTGACAATAACCGTGAAACCTGATTTGTGTGGCGGGTGTGGAGAATGTGTCAGGAACTGTCCAGCATATGCTCTCGGGCTTGTTGATGTTGAGGGGATTGATGTCGCAGCAAAACAGGTGTTTACGTATTCCGTGGATTTGCCTGAAAAGGTGTTGGATGACAATTATTTTGGTAATTTGAAAGCTAAGGTCATCGATTCCGGACTGTGCAGCCACTGTGGAACATGTACAACAATATGTCCTGTTTATGGAATCATAGCTGGAGACAAACCTATCGAGTTCCCAAACTATGAGGAAAATTGTATAGATTGTGGTAGTTGCGTGAGGGTGTGTCCCAGATGGAACTACAAACCTCTCAGCGGGGTTGGAGAGTTCATCGAATTAACTGCAGCTAGATCGAAGAGGTTTGTCGGTCAGGACGGGGGTATGGTATCTGAAATAATAGCTTCAGCTCTTGAAATGGGACTTATAGAGAGTTCTCTTTTTGTTGATAGAGATGAAGAATGGAAAACGAAGATCGTTACAATAAGAAAGCCCAAACAGCTTGAAAACAGTACCGCAACCGGCACAAAATACAGTTTTGCAGACGTTATGCCTGAAATGAGGAGGGCGGTTTTCAGAGCTAAAAAGGGATTGGGGTTCGTTGGTACACCATGCATGGTCTCGGGCTTGAGAAAAATACAAGGTGAGGTTGAGAGCTTCAGAGCTAAGGTTAAGATTGCAGTAGCTCTTTTCTGTACTGAAAACTTCTATTATCACCAGCTTGCAGAATTTCTTGCCGAAAAGGGTGTGGATTTGAAAGAAGCTGTGAAAACGGACATTACTAAAGGTAAGTTCATTGTGACTCTTGAAAATGGGGAGGAAGTGAGCTTTTCGGTTAAGGAGCTTGAGAGCATAGTCCCCTCTGGATGCAGGTTCTGCATCGATTTTTCGGGTGTTGAAAGTGATCTGAGTGTTGGAAGTGTGGGCAGTAAAGCAGGCTATTCCACAATAATCGTGAGAACTGAGATCGGAAAGAAAATAATCGATTACATAAAGGAAAAGGATTATGCAGAATTTATAGAGGCGGATTTAGGTATTGTCGAGAAACTCTCGAATTACAAGGTGAAGAAAAACCTCAAATACGTTGAATCACTCAACAAATAATATTCAATCATCTTTTTTAATTTATTTATTTGACTATATTTTAATTTATTGTGTTAATTATCACTGCAATATTCTCAATGTTCAGAAAAGTCTTTTAATTCTCCTTCACCCAATGTTTGCATGGAAAAGGTAAGTATACTTGTTGAGGCTCTACCATACATCAAGGAATTTCATGGTTCATTGATGGTTATTAAGCTGGGTGGGCATGCAATGGTGAGTGAAAGTATTATGGAGAACACGATTAAAGACATTCTTCTGCTTTACTTCGTTGGAATAAAGCCTATTGTTGTACACGGAGGTGGGCCTGAGGTCTCTGAGAAAATGAAAAAGCTCGGGCTAACTCCAAAGTTTATCGATGGGTTGAGGGTTACTGATGAGGATACAATGGAAGTTGTGGAGATGGTTCTTGATGGCAAAATAAACTCCAAAATAGTTTCTACCTTCATAAAGAATGGTGGTAAGGCAGTTGGAATATCTGGGAAAGATGGTCTCTTAGTAATAGCGAAAAAAAAGGTAATCAAGAAGAGAGTTGGAGAGGAGGAGGTTGACATTGATCTTGGATTTGTAGGAGAATCGGAATACGTTAATCCTGAAATTCTGAATGTGCTTGTTGAAAATGATTTTATACCCGTCATCTCGCCTATTGCATCCGATCTTGAAGGAAACACTTTCAATCTAAATGCTGATGTGGTAGCAGGCCATATAGCTGGGGCTGTTAAGGCAAAGAAACTTATTATGCTTACAGATGTCCCTGGCTTACTGAAAGATCCCGGGGATAAAAGCTCACTTGTATCAAGGGTCTCTTCATCAGAACTTGAAAAGATGCTTCGTGATGGAGGAATTGAGGGTGGAATGATTCCTAAGGTGGAATCTGTACTTACAGCCCTCAAGGGTGGTGTGGAAAAAGCTCACATAATTGATGGTTCAAGGGAACACTCAATACTTCTGGAGCTTTTCACAAAAGAGGGTATAGGGACAATGATTGAGCCTTAACAAGGTGATAGAATGTTTTATCTAAATTCACAAAACAGATTATCTGAGCTTTGGGAGATGAAAGAATGAAGCTTGGCACTCAACCAGATATTTTTCATTCTTTAAGGCGCTCTTTTGAGTTTGCCTCCGAGAACGAATTTTCACATGTTGAAATTTTGATGGATCACCCGAATTTTTACCATGAGAACATCGGATTTGCTCAGATTCTTGAATTGCGGGGTAGTTATGATGTTGATGTTCTGATTCATGCCTCAGCAACAGCAACCAATTTTATCTCAATAAGTCCTCACATGAGAAAAGCAAGTTACAGGGAGCTTGAAAAAACCCTGATTTTTGCACATAAATGTGAAGCTGAGCTTGTGACTTTCCATATTGGGTGGAATCCGGGTTTTATTACCTCCAATGGATTTGTATATACTAATGATTGGTACTCTGAACACAACTTCAAGGTACTTACTGATGAAATGTACGCTTTCTTAAAAAATGTGAATTCTGAAATATTGGCTCTTGAGAATACCATTGAAATGGATGAAAGAATGCAGAAGGCGATTGAGCATCTTATTAAAAATACTGATCTGAAATTAACCTTCGATATTGGCCATTATAGCGTTAAATCATCTCATAGCATCTTTTTGAAGTATTTTGATAGGGTTGAAAACGTTCATTTGCATGATAACCGTGGTGAATACGATGAACATCTTCCGCTGGGAAGGGGGAACATCGATCTGAATATCATTCCTTTTGAGAAATACAATGGTTTTCTGACTCTTGAGCTGAGGGATGAAAGGGCAATACTCGAATCTAAAGCTTATCTGACCAGATATATTTCAAATTATTTTAAACAAAGTGATAAATCAAATTTAATTGTAGATGGGGGATGATAAGATGGAAAGTAATGTAAAAGAGATTGAATTTGAAGGACATCTGATAGATTCTATGATATTTCCGAGAGTACTCGACAGGATTCTCGATCTGGATGGAGAATTTGAGATTCTTGAGTTCAGGGTTGGGAAGAAAAAAACCGATTACAGTTATGCAAGACTCCTTGTGATTGGTAAAAATGGAGAACATCTTAACAAAATACTTCACGAACTTCACAGGCTTGGAGCCAAGATACCCGATGCTGAGGAGGTTGAACTCTCTCCTGCCCCGGGAGATAAGGTTTTGCCGGACGACTTTTACGTCACAACAAACCACCCCACCTTTATCAATCATAGAGGAAACTGGCTCAGGGTAGAGAACATTAGCATGGATAGGGTGATAGTCGTTAAAAACGGCAGAGCAGAATGTGCATCTATTGATGAAGTGAAAAAGGGAGACATGGTGGTTGTTGGTGAAAAAGGAGTGCGAGTAGTACCGCCTGAAAGACCGAGGAAGTCATCTCATTTTCAATTCATGGGTGGGAATGTTAGCAGCGAAAGACCAACTGAAGAGATGGTTGAGATAATTGCAGAAGAAATTCTGTCTCTTAAGAAAAATGGTGGCAAAATTGCGGTTGTTGCAGGTCCCGCAGTTGATCATACAGGAGCGAGAGATGCGCTTGCAGGGATGATAAGAGATGGTTATATTGACCTTCTTCTCTCAGGAAACGCGCTTGCAGTTCACGATTTGGAAATATCTATGTTTGGAACATCTTTGGGTATGGATATAGACTCAGGCAGACCGGTGCCTGGAGGAAACAGACATCATCTGAGAACAATAAGCAAAATAATTGCTGCTGGAGGGATAAAACAAGCTATTGAACTGGGAATTGTTAAGGATGGGATAATGTATGAATGCATCAAAAACAATGTGCCTTTCATTCTTGCCGGCTCTATAAGGGATGACGGCCCTCTGCCGGAGGTTATAACGGATGTCATGGATGCAAAAAAAGCCATGAAAAATGCTTTGAGGGATATAGATATGGTCATCATGCTCTCAACAATGCTCCATAGTATTGCTGTTGGAAATCTTTTACCTTCTACAGTTAAAACAATCTGCGTGGATATAAATCCTGCAACCGTTACAAAACTTATAGATAGGGGTACTGCTCAGGCGATTGGAGTTGTAACGGATGTTGGGCTTTTCATTCCGGAGCTTTACAGCAAACTGAAGGGACGTATGGAGGATGAAAAATAAATGGCTAAGGAAATAGAAGAAAGGAATGAAAAAATGGAAAGAAAAGAGAAGATAAAATTGACCTATTCAAAATCTGGAGTAGATATTTTTGAAGAGGGAAGAGCAGTCAAATCCTTGGTGTCCTCGATCAAATTTAGAAGGAAGGGGTTTGGAGAGCCATTACTCTCCGGCCATTATGCTGGAGTGATTGATTTTGGAGATTTTGGAGTGGCCATTACGACAGATGGGGTTGGTTCGAAGATTCTTGTAGCGGAGGCTGTTGGGAAGTTTGATACTGTTGGCATTGATTGTGTTGCAATGAATGTGAATGATCTAATCGCGATCGGAGCTGAACCTGTAGCCTTTGTGGACTATATTGCTATAGAAAAACCAGATCCTGAGCTTATGACTCAGATTGCCAAGGGACTGGAGGAGGGCTGCAGAATTGCCAACATTACTCTCGTGGGCGGAGAAACAGCCACTCTTCCAGATATAATCAGGGGTTTTGACCTTGCTGGAACGGCGATCGGATGGGTTAAAAAAGATAGACTTATCACAGGCGAGAGTATAGCTCCAGGGGATGTTATAGTGGGAATTCCGAGCAGTGGAATTCACAGCAACGGTCTCACTCTTGCCAGAAAAGCAGTTGAACTTGCCGGCTACAGCTACAATGATGAGTTTGAGGGTAAGACAATCGGGGAGGAGCTGCTTACACCAACCAGGATATATTCTGAGATAGTGAAGATAAAGGACAGATATGAAATTCACGGGATAGCCCATATAACTGGAAGTGGACTGCTTAAACTCAAAAGGCTCAAAAATCTGAAGTTTGTTATAGAGGATCCTCTTCCCGTTCATAGAATTTTCAGATTCATTCAGGAAATTGGGAACGTTGATGCAGTTGAAATGTACAGGACATTCAACATGGGTATGGGATTTGCCTTAATCATGCCGGAACTTGAAGCAAAAAGACTTATCAGGGAAGAAGAAATAGATTGCAGGATAGTGGGCACAGTTGAGGAAGGGGAAGGCATATTTGTGAAGGATTTGAAAATAGGTTAGTGGGATAATTTTGGCCATAATTTCAGAACGTGGTTCAGACAACATTTACGGTATTTAGCGTAAAGCTTAAATTATGCATAAGCATTGAGAAATCTCACCTGATGTTGCCCGGGTGGTGTAGTCCGGCCTAACATGGGGGCCTGTCGTGATCAGTATGATCGTGGATAGCCCTCGCCTCGGGTTCAAATCCCGGCCCGGGCGTTTTACTTTCTGTTCAGTTCTTATTACTTTTAGAACTACTCAGCTGACTTTATCAATCTGATTTAGGAAGTATATCCTGATGCCTCCGGTTGATATTCACAATTACGGGCAACGGTTTAAAAGGCAATTAGACTTGCTCGATGATTCTGAACTCCCTGAGAGGAAAAAGTGCTCATCAAAGGTTTATCCACTATACTATAGGGGATCCATCCAAAACCTCACGACCCACTATACGAGAAACGAAAGTACAGGTTACTAAGAAGTTCTGACACTGTGGGTTGCCAGTTTTCCCCCGCATCTCTTGAAACCACCGGATATACTTCCTCCAATACCGTATTTATGCCGTTTGATTCGCCAGTTAGATCTGGTTATCGCCAATATGCGAATTGACTTTAAAAGAGCGGACTTTAAAAGAGTGGGTCAGAATACTGCATCAAGATCTGAAACCACATTTGAAAACAAATTTTGATTGCGTTATTTAAACCTCCAATCATATTGGTCTGAATCTAGGTTCAAAACCTTGATTGAGCTTGAAAAGGGGTGAGAGGCATTGTCAATACGGCTTTTGACAACGGATGGCTTATCCACCCTCAGCTAACACCTCAAGTAATCCCGTCGTTACTTAAAGCTTAATCTTCGCCTCTAATGTTTAGTATATGGTACGCTATATAACACTTCCGACAACTTAATTTTGCATTATTGTCAATAGTTCTTAATGATCTCTGTTTGTTCAAGTTTTTTGAAGAATTCTTCAGCTTCTTTTTTGATTTTACTCTCTATAGAATTTTTGAGTTGATATAGACTGTAGTTATTTTTGTGGGTTTGAAGCTACTTAAAGACTGTCTTAGAAAGATCATTGCTTAAGTCGGCAAACGAGTAGGTTGGGTGGGGGACCATTTTAGTGGGAGGTTAATGATGCAGAAAATCCAGATTTTCACTCTATGTGCTGGACCAATCTTAGGCGTTATACTTCTCAGCTACCTCCAGCTCAGAAAGTGGAGGGATGGAGGAGGATGTGGAAACCTTGGAACCCATCAACATTCTAAAATTGTAAAGGTAAGCGTGTGAGATTTGAACCTTCAACAGTTTCCAGAACTGAAAAATGAAAAAAGAACTTCCAAAAACTTTAGAATACCTTTTCATATCACCTCCTGAACCACCATACAATTTCACTTATTAGATCTCTGATTACAATCTTCTTTCTGACCATTATCCCTGTTTTTGTTGTTCTCTTCACGAGTTTTTCAGGAAAAACGCCTTTTATGAAATTTCTAAGAAATGTCTCATTCGTGGCTCCAATTATAACCACATCATGTTTAAGGCTCTCTTCAGCAATTGCGCCAACTCTATCATCGGAAATCTTTATCAACGCATCCACTTCGCCGGCGGCCTTACATGTTTCTTCAATGTATCTTAGAGCTCTCACCCTTTCATTTTCATCTCCGGCAACGTAAGTTAAGGTTATTCTCGCTCCAGTGACTTCCTTGATGTCTCTGGCAATCTCTGCAGCAAGTTCAGCATGAGGTCCGCCAGCAGTTGGAATTAAAATTTTCTCGATCCTCTGAACTTCCATCCCAGGCTCAAACCTTGCAACAGCAACATCGCATGGGGCTTTTAACAATACAGGATCGATTGTGCTTCCGAGTATGAAATCTCGCCTGAAGGTTCTACCTCTCCATCCAAGTACAACCAGATCTGCTTTTTCGTCCTCAATTGTATTCAGTATGGCTTCAGGAATGCTGTGTCCCACCTTTAGCACTCCACTGAAGGGGACATCTTCTGGCAGTTCACTCATCAATTCCTTCAGGAGCTTCTTTTGCTCCTCGACATATTTTTTACCTGCAGAGAGAGGAGTCTGTTTTGGAAGTTTAACAACAGAGAGTATGACAACCTCACCTTTCCTGGCCTTTGCGACTATATATGCAAAACTGATAAGTTTTCTCGCGATTACAGGATTTGCGATGGGAACAAGGATGCGATACGCTCTTTTCTCCACGGTTTTCTCCTCATAAACAGTTTTTAGAACATCCTCCAGCTTTTCTTTCTCCTTCTCCTTCGAATACCCAAAGTAGATAAAGAGTCCGAGCAGTATCCATGCAATTGAGCTAGCAAGAGCGATGAAACCGTGCTTTAGCTCACTAATCAGGAAATAGCCTATCAGGAGTTGAAGCAAGATGGCAGCAACCGGAATATAGGGTACGAGCGGAACCTTAAATGTCCTTTTGATATTCGGAGCTTTAAGTCTAAGGATTATCAGAACTGCATTAACCTGCATGAAAAGCAGGATAAACATTATGTCGGTGGAAGCGGCGACTGCTTCAATTGGAAGGGTGAGGGCCATAAAGGCGATTATAATGTAGCTGAAGAATATAGCGAAATGTGGTGTTTTATTTTTACTGTGAATCTCTGCAAGTTTATCAGTCAAAAACCCATCACGTGCCATGGCGAAGGAAACACGAGATGAGGAGTAAATTGTGGCGTTCATCGCACTCACAGTAGAGACCAGTCCAGCGAAAAGCAGTATCGCCGTCCCATAGGGCATTATTTGATCTGAAACCCGTATAAGGCCAAGTTCGGCAAGTTTTCCAAGAAATACCCAGCTCGGACTGCCATCAGGGGTATCGATTGCTCCCAGAACTGAAAAGGCAACAAGAACATATATTATAACTGCTATCCAGAGAGAAAGAAATACCGCTCTCGGAATATTCTTTTCTGGATTTTTCGCCTCCTCACCACTCTGGACGATTATCTCAAATCCCTCAAATGCGATATACGTCAATCCCATTGCCGCAAATATGCCTGCAAAACCTGTGGGAGTGAAAGAGGGTGTGGTGAAACTCACCAGCCAGTTTGGTCTTGTCAAAGTCCCGTAAATACCAAATGAGACAAACAATAAAAGCACCAAAACTTTCAAGACTGTAACAATGCCTCCCACCTTTCCTGTCTCCTTAACACCCCTGAAGTTTATATAGGTCAGAAATGTTATCGCAGAGAAAGTGGAAATTTTTGCAAGAAAAATTCTCGGTAAAGCTACACCGGAGGCCAGAAGAATCTCAGCTAAAAAAGCACCGAAGGTCACAGCATAGAGGGAACATGCAACACTGTGAGCAAACCAGTCTATCCAGCCAGCCAGAAAGCCAAACGGTGAAGGAAGGGTCTCTTTTATCCAAACATATCCACCACCAGCTTCTGGAATAGCAGAACCCAGTTCTGCATAAGCTGCTGCAGTTATGGTTGCCACAATACCGTTCAGTAAAAAGACAGCTATAAGGGCCGGGCCTGCTACTCCTGCAGCTATACCTGTTAAGGCAAAAACGCCAGCCCCAATCATTCCAGCAACGCCAATCATTGTTATATCAAAGAAACCGAGATCTCTGTTGAGTTTAACCTCTATTTCCTTGCTGGTTTTTTCCTTAACTGGAGTGCTGGCCGAAACCATCTAAGAAATCTCAACACCCTGTGATAAATATCTTGTTTTTTCTGATGGAATTTCAGGGAGGTAGGTTGATATATAAGCAGGTTGAATTTTAATAATAGGTTTTTGTATCCAGGATCATAAATATTGAGACAATTATATTGAGACAATTTGAAAACTTGAAAAACTTGAGATTAAAAATCAGCCAAAGTATTTGATCTATTAACTTGATTTGACCTAACCAGATTTATAAATAAAGACAAAAAATAAAATTATTGTGGTCAGGTTCTGTAACTCCTTGGCATTCCGAGGATATGTTCTGCAATGTAGTTCAGTGCCATCTGCTGGGTTACAGGAGCCAGACGCAGCAGGTTAACTTCTCTCCACCACCTCTCAACATCGTACTCCCTGGCATAGCCGTATCCGCCAAAAACCTGCATTGCCCAGAAAACAGCCTTGATTGCGTTCTCAACAGCAACAACCTTTGCCATATTTGCGGCATCACCTATCTCTTTAAACGCCGATTGCATCTCCACTCTCTTGGCAGGATTCATCACATCTTCAGCCTTGAATTTGTTATCATAGAGCCACGCTGCTTTGTGCATCATGAGCCTCGCACACTGAAGTGCCGCGTGAGATTCTGCCAGTGGAAACTGCAATCCCTGGTAACTTCCAATCGGTTCTGCAAAAACCTTCCGCTGCTTTGAATATTCGACCGCCTTACTTACTGCAAGCCTTGCACCACCGATCGCTCCAGCAGCAGCACTCATCCTTTCTGGATTCAGAACATCCAGCAACAGATACCAGCCCAGATCTTTAACTCCGAGTATTGAGCTCTCAGGAACTCTTAAATCGGATATACTGACCTCGCAGGTTTTTGAGAAGTTGATACCATGCTTTGGAATTGGATTCCATTTAATTGATTTGCTGGGAAGATCTACAAGGAAGAGACTCATACCGAGAGATTTTCTCGGAGTCTGATCATATGGGGTAGTTCTGGCGACAAGAAGCATACCCTTGGCCCTATCAACTCCACTGATGAAAATTTTGTTGCCGTTGATGACATATTCATCTCCCTCCTTTCTGGCAAATGTCTCTATTTTAAGTGTGTTTGTTCCAGCATTGGGCTCGGTCAGGGCCATACAGAACTCCATCTCACCCTTTGCGATTTTTGGAAGGTACTTCTCCTTTTGCTCCTCACTCCCATATCTCGAAATTGGCAATGCCCCGAAGATCTCAGTGAGCACCAGATACCAGACTCCTCCAGCTCCGCAACCATTGGCACACAACTCTTCCATCACCAGAACCATTTCCTGCATGCCATATCCTGCACCACCGTATTCTTCGGGGATCACAATTCCCAAAAAACCCGCATCTGATATAGCCTTGAAAAATTCTTCGGCGAACTCGACTTTCTCGTCTTTCTCTCTCCAATATTCGGGTGGAAAGTCCTTTGCAACGTCTTTTGCTGCATTTGCGATCATTCTCTGCTCTTCATTAAGTTCAAATTCCATTCTCATCACCTACGACTTTTTCATTACGGCAATCTTGAGGTAGCTTTTGAGAACAACATCTCCTGTTTGCTTGACCACTTTTGCATCTATCGTTATGATTCCAAACTGACCTTTATCCTCCTTCTCAGCTACCTTTGCGATTGTTTTTATTGTATCTCCAATAAAAACTGGATTTGTAAATCTGAGCTTGTCGATTCCGTAGAATGCGATAACTGTCTTCTCAATGAAACCCAGTCTTGTAAGCAAACCGGTCATTATAGCGAATGTCAGTGTGCCATGAGCTATTCTCTGACTGAAAATACTCTTCTTTGCATATTCGGCATCTGTGTGAAGGGGATTCCAATCACCTGTGAAGGCTGCAAAGTTTACTATGTCTGCTTCAGTTACAGTTCTCCCTGGAGTCTCGAATTCCATTCCAACCTCGAACTCCTCGAAATAGAGGCTGTTCATAGTTTCACTTCTCCAGGGGCTCGAAGTAAAGTATATCTGTGATCTTGCCTTCAGGTTCATCTTTCCAGACAGCCTTTACTTTTGTTCCAGGCTTAAAAGTCTCATGGACTTTCTTCCAGTCTGTAAGATCAATACCTCCCAGTAAACAGAGCATGCCTGTGTCAGCCCCATCAAGCCTGACTATGCCGGTTGCGTAAGGCGGGTCAGGCAAACCCGTGAACTTGATATATGTAACGGTTACAGTCGTCACGATACCCTCATCCTTCACCTCAACCCAGTCGGCTGTATCCACAAAACATCGCTCGCAGAATGCCCTCGGTGGAACGAGAACTCTTCCACATTTGGGACACTTTACACCCATTATTCTCTTCTCTTTTAAAGCCTCAAAAAATTTGGTTCCATGCTCACCCGCTGAATGTACGAACGGAATCTCCCATTTTGCCTCAAATTTCAAAACCATACTATCACCTCCTCATTCATTAAATCCTCTTTTTAGAAGAGACTATCATAAGAGTGTGGAATTGCAGCGTACCTCCCCATGCATGAGCTAAAGCAGTCTCTACATCATCGATTTGATTGCTTGCCTCGCCCATCACCTGAAGAGACGCTTCAGCGAGTCTCACAAGGCCCGTAGCACCAATTGGATTTGTGCAGAGAACTCCTCCAGAAGGATTGGTTGGCATCTTACCGTCCGGGTAAGTTATACCCTCTCTCGCATAATCCTTACCCTCACCCTTTTTCGCAAATCCAAGGGCCTCCAGATCGAGGATCTCCTGAATTGTGAAGGGCGAGTAAAGCTCGGCAACATCGATATCCTTCATTGGATCATCAATCCCCGCAGCTCTGAAAAGTCTTCGACCTGCGATGGAAAGCGTATCCCAGTGGCTCAGGTCAGGTCTATCGCCGGCGAAATAGTTATCGCTTATTGTCGCCTCACCAAGAACCCATGCCGGGTTATCTCTTATTTTTCTGGCAACATCCTCGCTTGCGAAGATCACAGCACATGCCCCATCGCTTCTTGGACAGCACTCAAGAAGTTTGAGTGGGGAGCAAATCATCGGGCTGTTGAGTACCTCCTCTATCCCTATATCCAGTTTTATGTGGGCGTTTGGATTTTTTAGAGCATTTTTATGGTCTTTTACACTTACCCATGCCATATCTTCTTCAGTCGTCCCATACTTGTGCATGTGAACGGTAGCTTGGATGGCTGCAACGCTTATTGCCCCAGCCCCAGAATGCCTTTCGTAAATGGGACAGACGGCAGTGTTCAAAACCGGTTGTGCATCCACACACTCACCAACTCTCTGCGTACAAACTGCCATGGCTATATCAAACAGACCGCTTGCCACATGCTCGTATGCAGCAAGTGCTGTTGTCAACCCAGTTGTTCCACCGGTTGAGATTTTCATGTATGATTTTCCGATTCCTCCTGCTATGACATCCCATCTTTCCGGACAGTATATCCCATCAAAAGGATCCATTGTGCCGTATGCTATCGCTTCAATGTCTTTCATTTCAATATCAGCATGCTCGAGAGCTTTGTTTATCGCCTCAAAAGTTAACTCGGGATGAGTTTTATCATTTCTTCTTGTTCTGAATTTTGTCTGTCCAACACCAACAACTGCAACTTTTTTCATTCTCTACACCCCTAATATATTAACCACAGCATTTTGCCCGTAACCACTCATCGCCTGAGCGAGACCTCTGTCTATCTCACCATTTCTTATCTGCAATGCAAGATTCGCAAGCAAGAACATGCCTGTAGATCCATAGGCGTTTGTGCATAGTCCACCTCCAGATTTATTGGCCGGAAAGTCCGATTTGAGCAACTCCCTTCCTTTCCCGCTCTCTGCAAAACCCAGAGCTTCGAGAATCATGAAGTGGTAGTCCGAGGTTAAGTCCATAATCTCAACAGCCTGAATGTCTGCTGGCTTACAACCGACCATTTTATATGCCCTTTCAGCAGCCTGTTTTGTTGAATTCAACTTTTCAAGCTCTCTGTCTCCCAGAAAATAGTTATCAACACTCCATCCACATCCTTCAATCCATATTGGATCGGGATTAATTCTCTTAGCGGTGGTCTCCTCTGCAATAATGAATGCAACACATCCATCGCACCATTCTGCAATTTCCGGCTTTCTCAGCGGGTAGACGGCCATTTCGGAGTTTAAAACATCATCTACATTTATTCTCTCTTGCAGGAACGCATAATCGTTTTTCCGGGCCATCTCTCTGTCTTTAACCACAACCTCGGCGGCATCTTCATCTTTGATGTTGAAAGTATTCCTGTAGGCATAGCTCTGCAGTGCATAACCCATCTGTGGAGCCAGTTTAAAATCTCGATGGAACAATGGATCGAGACTCTGGACCTCAACGAGCTCTACTGGTGTTTCGGAACTGTGACCAAATCCGAGAACAATCGCAACATCTGAAAGACCTCCCTTCACACGCATGTATGCTAAGGGGAGTGAGAAAGCAGCATCATCAGAAACTCTTATCTCGTGCCTCAGATAGCCTCCAGCAGCTGGAGCTACATACATGTTTGAAATAGTTCTTCCAACTCCAAGGTTATCGTAGCCTCCGAGAATGAAGCTATCGATCTCTCTCCTCTCTATTGCAGCATCTTCCATTGCCATCTTAGCAGCTCTGTAAGCGACATTAAAGAAAGGCTCCTCATGGATTCTGAATTCTGTCATACCTATTCCAACAATACCAACTCTCAATTTATCACCCCATAAAATAAATTAAAAAGAGCTCTATCTTGCTCCGAATCTCTTTCTCCAGTCCGGTATTTCTTTATCCCTGTCCCAGCCGTGATCAGTTTTTTCCTTTTCCATTTCTTTGAGCTGCCACTTCTTGACTCTGCCAGTTGGTGTATAGGGAAGCACATCCACGAGTTCGATGTATCTGGGGATTTTGAAATAAGCAACCTTTCCTGCCATGTACTCAATTATCTCTTCCGGATTCAACTCTTCCCCGTATTTTGGCATTATAAATGCTTTAATCTCCTCTCCCCTGACAGGATCTGTTACGGGTATTACTGCAACATCCTGAACTTTTGGATGGCTTTTTATCACATCCTCTATCTCCCAGCTTGCTATATTTTCACCGCTCCTTCTGACGATGAATTTCTTTCTGTCCACGAAATACAGATAACCCTCTGCATCCATTGTTACGAAATCTCCGCTATATAACCAGCCGTTCTTTCTGATCTCGGCAGTTTTATCAGGGGCTTTATAATAGCCAATCATCTGGGCGGAATTCTTTCTTAAAAGTTCACCAACGGATCCTCTTTCCACCTCATTTCCCTTATCGTCAACAATTTTCGCCTCGTGACCCAGATCGGGGAAAACAGGCACACCAAAGCTTCCCACCTTCTTGTATTTACCGGGTGGATTCAGACAGGGAAGCGGGTCTTCAGTCATGCTGTAACCTTCCAGAACCTCAACCCCAAATCTCTCTTCAAATTTTCTCCAGATTTCCTTTGGCATTCCACCGATGATCACATATTTTGCCGGATTGTCCTTCTCATATTCAGTGGGTGGAAGGGAATAGAGGATGTTGGCAAGTGAGCCAAGCAGGTTGAAATGTGTGCAGTTGTATGTGGATATGTCCTGCCAGAAATTTGAAACTGAGAACAGGCTTCTCAATGTCAGCGTGCCACCAGAGAACATCATTCCAAGGCTTGAGTATATTTGAGCATTTATATGGAAGAGTGGAAGACCGGTATAATCGTTTGCACCCTCATCAACCATCCAGAGTGTTATGGCCTTTGCAGATAAAACATAGGAGTTATTTGACAGCACAGCTCCTTTTGGAAGTCCAGTCGTTCCTGAGGTGTAGATTATTGATACCGGATCTTCGGGTTTGATATCAACTTCCGGATTGGTGGCATTCCCTTTTAAGGACTCCAGGTTCATGTCATCGCTTTCGCCTCTGACAACAATGTTCTTCAGATGGGGTAAATCATCTCTTATTCCTTCAACGATTGGGAGCAAATCCTCTTCAACAAATATTGTGTTTGCCTCGCTATTTCCGATAACATGTTTAGCATCAAGTTCTCTGTAAAACCAGTTTACTGGCACCTCAACTGCTCCAATCTTTGAGCATGCGTATATACATTTCAGATAGTCGAGGGAGTTTCTCAGGAAAAGGGCAACCCTATCTCCTTTTTTTACTCCAATTTCAGCAAGACCGTTGGCAATTCTGTTTGCTTCGCTGTTTAGCTCTGAATATGTCATTTTCTCTCCTGTATCTGCGAATATTGCGTAAGTCTTATCTCCTCTTATCTTCGCAGAAGATTCTACTGCTTCTTTAACTGTCTGGGCTTTTGCCATGTCTTCGGGTAACCTCTCCAGTGCCCATGAATAATTGGGCCAGCCTGCAAGCTCGCCCTCTTTAATTACAAAAGACATCTTCATCACCTTAATTAATGATTTTTAATGAGCAAATATAAATCATTTAAGACATTTCATGAGCATATGTGCTTAAAGCCCGAACGAATCTGAACTATTTCCTGTAAAATTTTAGCACAAAACCATTTGTGGATGTGCTTGTGAGCACATCCCACCTGTCAGCATAGTATTTTCTATGGATCGTCAGCAGGTGGTCTGCCAAAAACTCACTTACCTCTTTTCTTCTCATTGTATGTTCACAGAAAAACTGAATCCACTCGGAACCTCTTGTGATTTCAACATAATCCACTCTATTGAGGATTTTCCATCCTCTTCGCACAGTTTCAAGAAACTCTTCAAGCGTAATCTCGGGAAAGGGCTTCTTCAAAAACCACTCAACCGCGGTTTCCATAATGTTCTCATCAACAGCCTTTTTTATATCTCCACAAACCAGGTACATGTACTGGCTTCTACCGCAACCGGTAAAATCAAGGTCTCTTATCAGTTTTATGAGCAACAGATCATCATCACTTAGAAATGAAACTTTTTCATCCAGCATTTTAAGGGCACGTTCTATTACTTCGTTAAAACCTTTGTATTTATCTTTGTGTTTTTCGAGAATTTTGAAGGCTTCATCGCTGAGTGTCGTCTGAAGTCTCCTTTTGGCCATTAAAATTGAACAAGTCTGAAAATAAATAAATGTTACGATTAAATATTTATTTTCTGATGTTATGTTTCCAATCTGAGGTTTTCGAGTAAAATCTGCTGTAAATCTTTCGGTGAAATTTAACTCAATCCATTGTTTGAACGCTAACTGTATATTTCATCAATCGGCTTTTGATAGTGTTTTTGTATTACGTGAAATCTCTTTTTTAATGTTGGAGTGAGTTCTCCTTTTTCTATGCTAAAAATCTCTGAAATGAGCCGGAATTTTTTAATATGCTCGTATTTTGCAAGTTTTCTATTAACGTTCTCAATGATTTCCGAATAAAATTCGACAATCTTTGGGTGGTTTACAAGCTTCTCATCTACAGCAACAATCTCATTCTCGCCTGAGAGTCCTGGTCTAACTTCTGTTTTAGATTTATCATACTTTACCCCCATCTGATTTGCAACCCTGATAAGTAAATTAAAGTTGGGTTGAACCAGTGCAGCCACAAAGGGCTTCCCATCGCCAAGTATTAGAGCATCAGAGATATATGGATTTTTTGTTAACTCCTCTTCTATGGGTATGGGGGATACATTTTTACCTGTATCGAGGACAATTATGTGCTTCTTTCTTCCCAGAAATATTAAATATCCGTCTTCATCGAATTCTCCGAGGTCTCCTGTTCTCAGCCATCCGTCTTTGTCCAGAATCTCATCTGTTAAATGGGGTTTATTCCAGTAGCCTTTCATTATATTTTCTCCTCTGACGAGAATCTCTCCATCTTCAGTGATCATCTCTTCCACTCCGGGAATTGGAGGGCCAACGGTTCCGGGCTTAAATCTCTCAAGTGGATTCAGATTTGATGGTGCAGCTGTTTCAGTCATGCCATAACCTTCAATGACCGGAATTCCCATGCCATTAAACATAAATGCAAGGTTCTTGGGGAGTTCAGCACCTGATGAACATATAAATCTGATTCTCTGCAATCCCAGTGCATCCCTTATTTTGCTGTAAACAAGTGTATCTGCTATTTTCTTTTTCACTTTTAAGGGAAAACTGAAATCCTCTCCTTTGCTCATTTTTATTCCTGCCTGAATTGCAATATCTCTCGCCCAGTAGAACATTCTTCTTTTCAGAGCAGACTGATTCTCGACACTCTCTACAATTCCTTTATTGGCTCTTTCGAGAACCCTTGGAACGGCAACGAATGCAACAGGCTTAATCTTTCTGAGGGTATCTACAAATCTTTGAGGAGTCGTAAATACAGCGTTTGCTCCTTTTAAGACTCCGGCGAAGAAGACGAGCCTCTGAAAAACATGACTTAAGGGGAGATAGCACACATGCTCCTCTCCGGGATAGAAGGGTGTAACTGACATGACGGAAAGGGAGTTGAAAACCCAGTTCCAGTGTGTTAACATCGTTCCCTTTGGCTCGCCAGTGGTTCCTGATGTGTAAACTATGCTTGCAACATCATCAGGCTTTACAGATCTCCAGACATTCTCATAATTTACTTCAAATTCCTGCCCGAGTTTTAAAAGTTCATTTATGCCTGTTTTATCTGTTTTTTCGATTGAGATTATATCGACATCAAGATCTGTGAGGTTTTTCAAAAGCTCCTCATTCTCCACTACAACAACCCTACTGCCTGAATCTCTAATTATGTATTCGACCTGTTTCTTGTTCAAAACACTGTGTATCGTCACGACAATTGCTCCTGTCATCAGCCCGGCAAAATCAAAGAGTTCCCATTCATATCTTGTATCGCTGTAGATAGCAATCCTATCTCCTTTTTTAATACCTATACTCAGGAGTCCTTTGGCGAGCAATTCAACGTAATTCCAGAATTTCTGATATGTTAGATTCTTTGAATCATTATTCTCAAAAAAGGTGATGGCCTTTACATCTGGATATTTTGATACAGTCTCCTGGAACATCTCATTTAGGGTAATCTTCTTCTCATAAGTGAGTGCCTTGCCTTTAACAATTCTCATCATACATCACCTGCAGAAATAACTGATCAATGGAGATTGAGAATGAGCAATTATAAATTAGTAATGATTAGTCATGAGTATATGTATTCATGCCGGAATCATGAAAATTTGAGTGATGGTTTCAAGTTGTGGTGGGGAATACCAAATCTTATCTTAGAATACCAGATCTGGGACTCATAAGATCTGGAGTCAATAATGTTATGGAGAAAGTTAAAGAAAAAATTAGGGTTCAACTTTAGCATGAGTCCTTACGTGTTATTAGTTCTCGGCTTTTGCTTACTTTTTGCTTATAAAAAGCAAAGCTCCACCTGCAAGCATGAATACGTCTACGGGGAGTATAAGGCTTGCCAGAATTGCGAGCATACTGCCTTTCTTGCTATCAGTTTTTGAAATGTGGTATGCGAGGGCCCCAAGAATGATGCTTACAACAATTAATAGCAATCCGAGAGAACTTCGAAGCAGAGCATGGTTGATGAGAAAAGATGGAGTCGATATAAACCCAATCGAACCCATCATCAATACACCCAGTAAGCTTATTGTTTTCAGTGCAATACCAATTCCCACAAGAATAACACCAAGCTCATATTTGAAGTTTATATCTTCTTTTTGCTGAGTCAGGTCTGACATAACATGTTGTTGTGAATTTATTTTAAATTCTTTTTGGTTTTTTATTTTTTAATTTTGGATCAACAAGAGTCTGAGGACACCTTTTCGCATTTACTGAATCTTCTTACGATTGAAATATCAAATTTTCTCTACAGTATGTAAATTATTTACAAAAAATATTTAAAATTTCAGATTCTTTCAGGATGAGTTGGGCGAATAAATGAAGTTGAAACCATTTTATACCACATAGCATTACTTAAATAGCTCTTTGCCTGTGAGTGGAATATGAATCTAATTGATGAGTTCAGTAAAGACAGATTCAGGGAATTCCTCGGAGCTGAAATCGTTGAAGTTTCTGAAGGATATGCAAAGGTTAAGGGAACTATCAAAAAAGACTATCTCAACTTCCATGGAACAGCTCATGGTGCATATATAATGAGTCTTGCAGACTTTGCCTTTGCGCTGGCTGCAAACTCAGACAACATCAGAAGAGCTGCGATCTCAGTTAGAATAGACTTTTACAAAGCTGCTTATGAAGGTGATGAGCTTATAGCAGTGGCAAAGATGGTTTATGGCAGAAGAATAGTTTTCTGCGATCTTAAAGTAATGCGGGAAGATGATATAATTGCCAGTGGTGAGGCGATTGCGTATGGGAGATAGTC
>Ga0180932_1064_pt1 | contig 150812 bp, 159 predicted proteins | sample Deesub1362A_J573_FD_124189 | JGI IMG/M metagenome (GOLD analysis project Ga0180932, IMG submission 124189) | Archaeoglobus sp. JdFR-24
ATATATATATATATATATATATATATATATATATATATGGTAAGCATACCCTCTTATACTTCTAAGGGCAGGAGGAATAAAAGATGAAAGGACCAACCAGTAACGATGTTTGGAATACGGAGGTACTACAGCAGGTATACAAAAACTTTGAGAAGATAGGATTTGTTACTGCGTGCATGAACTGTAGAAAACAGACAATATAGATATCATTAAATTTTTTTAGTTTTTTTATGTGGCATTTGGTGAGTATATGATGCCTTTTATTGCCACATGGAACATTACGAACAATTGTAATCTCCGATGTGTTTATTGCAGTAATGGTGATAATCACATTAATTCTGTTAAAGAGATTAGTACGGATGAAAAATTTAAAGTTATTCGTAAGCTTGTGTATTACAATATAAAATACATAGGACTAACAGGTGGAGAAGTTTTTTTAACGAAGAATTGGAAAGACATCTTTAGAAAGTTATTTGATTATGACTTCCACATAACAATAAACACAAATGGAACACTTCTTACAGAGAAAGTCATAAAATTCTTGAAAAAGTATTTAGATGCGATAGATTCTATAACTATAACTTTAGATGGGTATAATGAGAAAACTCATGATCAAATGAGAGGTATAGGTACATTTAGCAGAATTATTAATAATTTAAAAATATTAAAAAAAGAGGGTATTACTTTTGATATAATCTGGAATTTGACAGCCCAAAATTATATGGATCTTAAGAGGATGATTAACCTATGTGAAGATATTGGTGCAAGAGGATTATCAATAGGAACCTTAGAACCTATAGGTTTTGGCCAGAAATTAGATAAAAAATTATTCATAAATAAAGAACAACTAAATAGTTTTACTCAAACATTTTATAAAATATATGCTTCTTATACAGGTAATCTCAAGATGAGTTTAAGTTACCCTTTTTCGTTTTTGGTTGATCCTGAAACATTAGTGCCTCTAATTAGAGAACAGAGAAAAAACTGGAAAACTAAATCTAATTGCGGTATATTTTTATCTCGATTATTTATAGATCCAGAAGGTAATATAATACCATGTAATTTTATTCAACAGCCACTAGCTAATTTGTTGAATGTGAATTTAGAGCATTTTTGGAATTCCCAAACTGCAGAGAACTGGAGAAGAATAGCTCAAAAACCCAAAGAGTGCAAGGATTGTCCTTATTTTGATATATGTTGTGGTTGTCGTGCTGTTGCATTAGCCAGAACAGGCAATATAGAGGCAAAAGACCCTAGATGCTGGTATGGTGATAGTTATGAAAAAGATAGATAAGGATATCATTTTCAAGCTTAGTGATTTCGATCATTTTGGTAATTATATATATACTGTATTAGGACATGATTGTAATTTAAGGTGTAAATATTGTTTTATACCAAAAGATAATATAAGATTGGATATTAAAGTAGCTTATAAGTTATTAGATATAATTGCAAAAGAAAGAGATAGTTTGAGTGTAAGATTCTATGGTGGTGAGCCACTTCTTTACTTTAGTAAAATTAGAGATATAGTTAATTATGTAAAAAAATCAGGTTTAGATGCTGATTTTGCCTTGCCTACAAATGGAACGCTATTAAATAAAAAAATTATAGATTTTATTAAATCAAATAACATCTCTGTAATGGTATCTCTAGATGGTGACAAGAAAACAAATGATATGATGAGAGTATTTCCTGATGGAAGTGGGACATATGATGTCGTAAGACGTGGTATTAAGCTTTTAGAGAAGAATGGAGTTGACTATCAAGTTGCCGTTACAATAAACAAACATAATATACCAAATTTACTTCATAATATAGAATATATATTAAATAATTTTAATATAAAAAAAGTAAATTTGAATTATCCATATTGTTTAAAAGAAAAGGACATAAACTTAAAAGAAGTAGTAAATGTAATAGTAGATGTAAATAAAAAGCTCATTGCAAAGTATAGATTAGCCACAGGTGATTTCTATGAAACCTTTATAAAACCAATTTTTAGTGGCAAAACATCATTACACTGTGGTGGATTTGAGGGACATATTGTACTTCATCCTAATGGAAATCTATCCCCTTGCTTAGCACTCTCTCAACAACCTTATGCTATATTCATTGAGAAGGCAAATTCTCTTAAAGAGATATATCTGTCTAAGCATTTCTCAAATTGGAGAAATTTAGTTATTAAATATATAAACGGTCCATGCCTGAAGTGCCCCTACTGGAATATATGCGGTTTTGGTTGTCCTTATAGATCAATTTTATTAGGAGATCAAGATCTTCCAGACCCCCTTATGTGTAACCTTACTAAAAGAATTATGAAAGAGTACGGTTACAAAGGTGACAGAGATGCGAGATAAAAATCGGGGTTTCTATGCCTTGCTTTTATCCTCGTCAATTTCATCAATTGGAGATGGCATCAGAACATTAATCGTTCCCCTTATTATACTGTATATCACCGGCTCATCTTTCCTTTTTGGCTTGATTTTATCTGCAGAATTTTTAGTATGGATAATATCCGCAGGACTCACTGGATATTTTATAGACAAAACAAACAGGGTAAAGAATTTGTTTTATTCCAATTTGATTCTGTCCATTTTGATGATGGTAGTTTCGGTATCTTATTTTGTTGCGCATTCCTATTTTATATTATTCATCGCAATCGCAACCATTGGAGTAAGTATCGGCGAAGCTTTTTTTAATCCTGCAAGTTTTTCACTGCTTCCAGATATAGTCCATAGGGATCTTGATAAGCATAATGCTCTCATGTCTATGGCAGTAAATGCATCTCTACTTGGAGGTTATTTAATAGCAGGATTTGGATTTTATGTGGTTTCGTGGGGCATTTTGCTGGGGATTGATGCACTATCTTTTTTGATTTCCGCCGTAATCATATATTTTGGTTTGAGAGAGTACGGCAAAAATGAAAAAGTAGAAAAGATACACTTTTGGCAGGATACAAAGGACACATTTGCATTCTTAAAAACTCAGAAAGTAATTAGCTACACTATTATATTTGGAATAATCTTTAATTTTTTAACTTCGGGGATAATTATAATCATACCTACAATAGCCGTAAAAAACACATCAATGGGTCCGTTTTCCCTATCTTTATTTTACATTTCTGAACTAATTGGGATGATTCTGGGCGGTACCATAATAGTGACTAGAAAAAGAAATGTAAAATTATTAAATTACTTGTTTGCTGGCTCCGCTGGGGAGGGTTTTATTATGCTTTCAATAGCTCTCTCTCTATTTTTTACCAAGGAACTGGTAGTTATAGTAGTGATGCTCATTTTGCTTTCAAAAGGAATTTTTGCTGAAATTGTAAACATACCATATAGGGTCTGGTATCAAAAGCTTGTGCCCAAGGATATAAGAGCAAAAATATATAACATAAAGGATTTGATATTAACAATACCAATGGTTATAACCTACCCCATCGTTGGATACTTTTTAGATAATTACAGCGTGTGGATAGTTATCTTTATTTTTGGGTTTTTCACGGTGATTATCTCAATTTTTGAATATATTTTACTCAGAGAGGTTTTAGGGCAATCTTATTCCTCTTAATCTCTTCCTCCCAAAGGATACTCACTGACCTAGAACTGTATTTATAGTGGCTGTTTCATCTTAGTTTGGTATGTAAATATAAAGAAAAATCAGAGATCTTGAGTTTCTCAACTCAAAATATAAGAGAATTTTAGGTCTCGCCATACCCTCCTTTGCTGAACATCTGTATTTTTGAAGAAATTATCTCCCTCTTCCATAAACAAAAAATAATTTTGTTTTTCAATTTTTATTTTTCCTTATTTGCCAAAAAGGGTGAGGCGAAATTTGGGCGTTCAGCCTAGAAACTCCTTCATATACGCATTGCGTATATCATCCCAATCTGGAGTTATATCTGCATTGCATATACACTCATTCTGGATGCTTCTCACCTCCCAACGTATCTAACGGACTTCTAATTTTACTCAAATTCTTAGTCTCACATGAGTATAAATCCCTGTCGTTTTAGAATGTTTATGTCCTAGCAACTCCTGAATATACCTTAAATCCACTCCACTCTCAAGCAGATGAGTTGCAAATGAGTGGCGTAAGCTATGAACAATTACATCCTTTTTTATTCCAGCTTTATCTCTTGCCTTTTCAAAGATTGCCTGGACTGTTCTGGTTGAAATACACCTATCTTTTCTCTGCCCCTGAAATAGCCACTTTTCGAGCCTGTACTTCCCAATGTATTCCACCAATGTGTTCAATGCCACTTCATAAAGAATTGTATAGCGATCCTTCCTACCCTTTCCCCCTTTTATTCTGATCAGCCTTCTCTCTATATCAATGCCTTCAACTCTAAGCTTTACAACTTCTCCAACTCTTAAACCAGCTGAATAGATAAGCATCATAGTGCATTTATTACTATGTTCAGAGTTGAAGCTGAAGAATGCCATTTGTACCCATTAACGGTTTTAATTTTTGCAATGTAATCTGGATTGTAAGAGAATTTGACTTTAACTCTGTTATCTTCCAGTTCAATCTTTATTATTTTTTATCTCTCAAATTTTTCTGGTAGGGAAGGCTATACACATCTCACTAATCATACTGGATCCATTTCCCCTTGATCTATCCACCAGTTATCACCATATAAAATAGATAAACCTTTAGCGTTATTGAGTTTTTGTGCCCAATATTACGAATTCACCTTTTGATTCTGCAAACTTCTAGAAATTTCAACAAATATTTATTCACCACTGAAAACTACCCAGCAATGAGATATGAAGAACCGGTCTTTCGCCCTCCAAGTGAAGCATACAGTCTTATCATCCAGGCCACAATTGGATGCTCACACAATCAGTGTACTTTTTGCGGGATGTATAAGGGAAAGAGATTCAGAATACGCTCAGTTGATGAAATAAAGGAAGATATACTCCTTTCGAAAAAATATTACGGTGACGTAAAGAGAGTATTTCTTGCAGATGGTAATGCCTTTGCCATGGATACAGACTCTATTCTGGAGATACTTGATTTTGCACATCAGGTTTATCCAGACCTTGAAAGAGTCAGTGCATATGCTGGCCCACAGGATATCCTGAAAAAGAGTGATGACGAGATAAGAGAGCTCAGCGAGAGAGGACTCAAACTCCTGTATCTGGGTGTTGAAACAGGTGATGACGAACTTTTGAGAGAGATCCGCAAGGGTGTAAACAGCGATGAAATGGCTGAATCCGGGATCAAGGCAATTGAAAATGGTATGAAGCTTTCAGTTACTGTTTTGATCGGACTCGGTGGAAAATCGGGTTCCTTAAAGCACGCGAAGGAGACTGCGAAAATAATAAACAGAATAAAACCTCACTATACTGCTGCTCTGACCCTCATGCTTGTCCCGGGCACTCCACTCCATAAAAAGGCACAATCAGGACTCTTCCACCCAATTGATAAAATGGAGAGTTTACAGGAACTCAGATGGTTGATTGAAGATATAAACTGCAGAACCATTTTCAGAAGCAATCATGCATCCAACTACTTGCCGATCAAGGGAAATCTACCAGAAGATAAAGAAGACATCCTAAAGCTCATCGATTATTCTCTTGAAAATCCCAGAATGCTCAGACCGGACTTTTTAAGGGGTTTATAGGGTTTATAATTTGAGTTTATAAATGTTCTAATACAATACCATTGAATATTATCAACATGAGAATGGAACATCCATAGTTAATCCATGAATCCAAAGATTTCATCAAGCCAGTCCATTACTTTCTTTCTGCATTCCTGCTTATCCTGAATTTCTTTTCTTTTTAACATTAATGTACCTACAACTTCACCGCCTTTTCCTTCTATCTTTTTTTTAATTCCCTCAGCATACCTTTTCTCATCAAATCCCCCATAGGATATCACAAGATATACTTTCCTGCCTGAGAGCTCAGCACTATCCAGAAAGCTGGTAACAGGTGGGCAGTTAAATGTCCACTTGGGCATTCCCAGAAAGATTTCTTTCGAGTTTATTTCAACAGGCATTATTCTGACCTTAAAACCAGGGATGAATGACATTAGAAGCCAGATCACATACGGGTAATCTCTAACTGGCCGGATTTCCTTGAAATTTACCATATATCCTTCTCTCAAAAGTTCATCCCTTATGATCTCAAATACTTCCTTTGTATTGCCAGTCCATGAAAAAAATATCAGATCAAAAAAATTAGACATATCAAAAATTATATATTTCTATCCCGATCGGTTTGATCTTTGTTATTGTCCCCTGGCGCCCACAGTCCTCGCATTTAACTTCAACAATACTCTTGTCATTTTTTTCAATCTTCTTGATGATTGTTGCTGAATGCTTTCTCCCATCATCGCAAACCGGGCAATCGAAAAGTATCCTCTCTCCACCTCCCGCTTCTGACATGATTCACACCTCCTTCTTTGGAACCAAAAAGTCCGTTGGTGCTGATTCAATAGGTTCAAGGTACTTTCTCAAAACCTTCGGAATTTCAACATAGCCATCTTCCCGCTGGAAATTCTCTATTATCGCTGTGATAGCTCTTGTAGTGGCAATGGCTGTAGAGTTCAGGGTATGAACGAAACCCTTGGTGGGTTTACCCCTTTCCTCAGCATACCTTATGTTCAGTCTGTAGCTCTGCCAGTCGGTACAGTTTGAACATGATACCATCTCCCTGTATTTACCCTGTGCCGGCATCCATGCCTCGAGATCATATTTCTTTGCAGCAACGATTCCTATATCGCCCGTGCATATGTTAACGATTCTGTAGGGTATTCCAAGACCCTGCCAGAGATGTTCTACATTCTCAAGCAGTTTTTCATGCCACTCCCATGATTGCTCAGGCAGACAGAAGACGAACTGCTCAATTTTATTGAACTGATGTACTCTGAAAATCCCTTTAGTATCTTTACCGTGAGCACCTGCCTCTTTTCTGAAACACGGACTGATCCCAGCATAAAGAAGGGGTAACTCATCTTCCTCCAGCACCTCATCCATATGCATGGCTGCCAGCGGATGTTCTGAGGTTGCAATGAGGTAGAGATCTCTATCTTCGAGCTTGTATATTACCTCTTTGAAATCTTCAAAGGCTGTAACCCCTTCATAAGCTCTTCTCTTCATCATATAGGGCGGTGAAACTATTTTGAATCCTTTTCCGGCAAGAAAATCTAGAGCGTAAGAGATCATTGCAAAATCCAGCCAGACAAGATCATCAAGAAGATAATAGAATCTTGAACCGGCGACCTTTGCAGCCCTTTCGATGTCCGCCCATCCAAATTGCTCGGCCGCATCAGCATGATTGACTGGAGCATTTTCAATCAACTCATATTCCACCTTGCCCCCAGTTTGTTCGATGAATTGCTTTTCGAACTCTTTAAGAACCTTTGGTTTCCCCCAGAATTTAATCGGAACGTTTTCGGAATCATCTTTTCCTACCGGCACAGTAGGATGGATTATGTTTGGAATGGTAAGTAAAACGGAGTTCAGTTCAGCCTCGATTTTCTTCAACTCCCTTTCCTCGCTTTTTACAATATCTGAGATCTCCTTTGCCTTTTCCAATATTTTCTTCTTTTCTTCACCCCTAAGTTTCTTAATCTCACGGGCAAGCTTGTTTCTTTCATGTCTGAGTTCATCAAGCTTGAATCTACTTTCTCTCCACTTTCTATCAAGTTCAACTGCCCTATTAACCAAATCGAGATCCCCATTCCTTCTTTTTTGTGATTCAATCAATATATCAGGATTTTCTCTGAGCGATTTCAGTATGCTCCACATAAAATTCCTCCCACTCACTTAGAGTTTGTCCAATGTTTAAAAAATTGTTTAAAAAATGTTACCGAGAGCAGATAGATGTTCGCAAATCACCAAGACTCTTTCCAGTCTCCCACTGTATCCAGCTATTCACTCTTTCTTTTCTCCCCCAACCCATTTATCACCATTCCAGATAACCTTCATATATTTCCAGTACCTGTTATCAGCAATGCACGTCCATTTCTTTCAAATTCTAATTTTTCTGGAACCAGATTGGTCTCCTCACTGATAATCCAGCTCTTTCCATCGTAATTCCCCAATTTTTCAAACATTCGAACCAGAGCCTTTTCAAATTCAACCGCATCTTCTTCCTCATCGAACAGGATTTTCCATTTCCATATAAATGATCGATCCTTTCTGTAGATTTTGATGTGATCGCCTGCCCACCCCTCTGCTGCCTTGTAGGCAGTGCAGTCATCTATGTGTGATGCAAGAAAAACGTAAACAAAAAACTCACCCATCCTCGTATCCTTAACAATGCGATAGCCTATGGGTTTTATATTGTCGATGGTTACTTTTTCAAAGCTTTCACCCACCACATATTTTTCCGGGTGCAACACCTGCTCAGTGGTTCTTGGTAGATTTTTCAGAATTTCGTCAACCTTAGAATAACCACCATCGAGATATGTTTTCGCTACAAATCTAGCTCCAAAGATATAGGGGAAGAAATACAGTGTGTGAAGATTGCTTTCGTATCCGGTTATGGGTTCTTTTCCGCAGGCATTCTCTTCAGAGATACCGACAATTTTTTCTTCCAGGCTTTCGTTTGCATAAATCCAGCCCATTAAAACCGCATCACCCTCAACAATCGCACTATGAACTTTATTGCCATCATATGTCTGATCTCCTTTGATATTAAAGTACCTGTCCTGAATCGCATGCTCAAGCTCATGGGCGAGTGCCTCTCCTGCACTCTCTGAGATGGGATTGAAGTTTTCTTTGACGACATAAATGGCTCCTTTCCAGTAAAACGCCATAAAACCTCCAACTTCTCTGTTTTTCCGCTCTCCAAAGCTAAAATCGGATGGTACCAAAAGAAGAGATTTGTAAAATACCTCATCATCGAGAATCTGTTCTTCAGAAATAGTTCCAGCCCCCCATCTCTCCAGAACCCATTTCTTATCCACAATTTTCAATGGTATGTCAACATCCAGACCTCTGATTTCACGAACTCTACTTATAACCCTGTTATAAAGTTCAAGGCATCTTTCTGAATATTCTGGATCTACCGGTGGCAGATCTTTTCCACTTAAATCGCCTTCAGTATTATATACCCAGAAATATGTAAACAGAATCGTAACTATTATTGAAGTTACAAGAATAATCCCTAAATAAATCAATTTACTCTTAAACTGTCTCATTATCGGTGGATAAACCAAAAGATTTATTTCCTTTTCTCATCATCCAATCATAAATGTCGTGCATTTTCTGCATGTATTTTTCAAGCTGTGGAGGTATGGCAGAGATCTGTGAGCATTTCAGGCTCAGAGATGACAGTAATCCTGAGAAATTGATTAAGAGAAAGCTCAAAGAGATAAAAAGCATGAGTATAAACGAGGCTGCTCAGAACCTTAATATGACTGTAACCGATTTTCTGAGGTTCATAGGAGATCTGGAAAAAGAGGGTAAACTGAAAATCAAGTTTCTTTAGGATTTAAGTGAGAATCGAGTTCCTCCAAGTTCCCCCCATACAACTTAAGTTCTTCCAATCCTGTATAAAATCAGAAGATGTCTTTTTCTACCATGCTGATAGCTTTATCAATCTCTCTCTTGAGAATTTCAGACAGTCCTTTTATGTCAAGATCCATAAAACCTCTGATTATTGATGCTGTTGCTTCATCTCTTGTAAGACCTCTGGACTGCAAATAGAATATTTCTTCCTCGGCAATCTTCCCAATTGCAGCCTCATGACTGAGGTCAACATTGGGGAACTTTGCTTCGAGTTCAGGAATCGCATGGATTATACCATTATCTGAGAGCATCAAACCTCTGCATTCAAGATGACCCTTCACATCGGGTGCATCACCAACAATATGGCCTCTTGCAATAATATCTCCACCCTTACTGATCGTTCTTGAAATAATTTCTGCACTGCTTCCTTTTCCCCTTAAAATGGCTCTGCTTCCAGCATCAACAACCGAATTTTCAAGAGCCACGATTATACTGCTGAAAATCGCTGTTGAATTCTCACCAAGGTAAGCAGTCGGATACATCTGGACGAGCTTAACAGGATTCATCAGAACGTAATTGCTTATGAAAACTCCATTATCCTCAACTATCGCCACACTTCTTGGTCTGACTTCAACATCAGAATCCCAGCTGTGAATCATAGTAAAGGTAATTTTCGCATCCTTCTTAACAAAAAATTCGGAAATTCCGATGTGCATACCGGAAGTGACTCCCGGATGAGACGTACATCCAGAAATTATGTTCAGCTCCGAACCCTCTTCAGCTATTATGATGTTGTGAACTTTCTGCTTTGATTTTGCTTTCTTCAGATAAAGGCAGGCTTCAACTGGAATTTTCACATTTTTACCCGGAAAGGAGCGAATAAAATAGCCATTTACATCTTCACTATCAGCTTCCTTAGTATAGCTATCCTGATCCCTTCGGACTGCTTTCCAGAAATAATCCTCCAGCCAGTCATATTTTTTGAGGGCATCTCTTATGCTCATAATCTCTACACTTTCTGAAAAAGTAGAAACTGCGGCAGTTTCCTGGTCAACCTGCATAAAGGTTGCTGATCTTCTCTCAGGATTGAGTTCAATTCCAACGCTCTCAAGCTTTTTTCTTACTTCTGGCTTTTCTATTTCAAGTTGTTCAGGTTCGGGAATTCCCTTAGACATTTATTAATACACCCCTCATAACCATTTTGACTGACCTCATTTAAAATATCATAAGGATTGCCCACACATGCAATACGTCCTTTGTATAGTATCACACCATAATCTGCATCCACATAATCCAGAATATGTCCGGTATGAGTAATGATTAGTCCAGATTTTGTTCTTGATTCAGGATCTCTATCTCTTTCAAGCAATTTCTTAATGGCGTTTCCAACAATCGAAATATTTTCGAGATCAACACCACTATCAGGTTCATCGAGCATGATAAAATCACGGTTAAGCAGGAGAAGCTGAAGAAGTTCCGACCTCTTAACTTCACCACCCGAGAAACCCTGATTCACATATCTGTTGAGAAAATCTTCCATATTGAGCATTTCCGCAAACCTGTAAATGTCTTCCTCACTTCTGTTACCAATTTTCGCACAGTGTCTGAGGATATCGATAAGCTTAACACCACTCACTTTTGGAGGTGTTTGAAAGGCTATTCCCATACCCAATCTGACCCTTTCATCGGTTGAGAGGTGTGTTATATCCTGCCCTTTGAAGACTATTCTGCCCGAATATAGCTTGTAAACAGGATTACCTATTAATGCAGATAACAATGAGGATTTTCCACTTCCGTTCGGACCAAATAGCGCGAAAGTTTCTCCTTGCTGAATGTAAAGGTTCACATTTTGAAGGACGCTCTTTCCATCCACATTTATTCCGAGATTTACAACCCTCAGTATATCCTTTTTCTGTGAAGTCATCAGGATAACCTGAATGGGCTCATATTATAAACCCTTCGGAAACTTCACAGGATTCACAGAGATTTTATCAGTTTGAAGTTCTGGAGAAAATTATGAATTATGAATTTAAATTCGGCAATTTTATACCAGATAATGTAAAATTAATAGAGTATTTTTTCCAGGTCATCTCCACCGTAAAAAATCTCCTGAATTCCATCATATACATCTTCCAGTCCCTGATTGTCCACCGCAGAAACCAGGATGAGTGGTCGAAAGAGTCCCAAATCTCTGAGCAAGTGAAAGAGCTCTGAACTTATTGTTTTTTGTGGAGACCGGTAGTAGTGGAGATCATCGAATATTCTGTCAGGATCTTCACTCCATCCAGTAATCCTTTTTATTTCATCCTCACTGAGAATATCTACCTTGGACAAAACCGGGATCTGGGGAACGTTAAGTTTGAATACTGCTGATGAACTCATAAAAAGGAGTGAAAGAAAGCCTGATGGTGTTTTCGATACGACCGGATCGAAAAGGTAAACCATCACACTTTTCTCATGCCCAAGATAGTCAACAAGAACATTACTGCTCTGTCTCAAAGTAAAAAGTTCCATCTGCCCCGGAGTGTCAATAATAACATACGGAACATCATAATAATCTATCTCATCCTTGATTTCCTCGATTTTGGTGCTTATCAGATCTGCGGCGATGATCTGAGCACCATTTGGCCCGACACCGTAATTGAGCATCACATCCTCCAGCGTAAAATATTCACGAATATCAATTTCCGGAGTATAGGGCAAGTTCTCTGCTCCTGGATCGAGATTCACTATGACATTTTCAAGATTTTTAAAATCAAACCAGTCTGATAACCCCTTAGTAAGGAAGGTTTTTCCTGATCCTGCAGTTCCTACCATATAGATCAGTACCTGTTCCATAAACCCTGAAGTTTCAATCCGGCTAATTTAGTTTGCGGATTTGTTGAACTATCCGATTACTTCAATTGAGATCTCACCATTGCCCTTCAAAAGCACATGAACCTCTTTACTACCATCAAGTCCTTTTTTCCTGAGTTCAGAAAAATTGGCAGTTTGCAGAAATTTTCGAAGCAATTCAAGCTGCCTTTCCTTCTCCATGTCTTCAATTTTGAGGAGGAATCCGACAAGCTCATTATAAACCCTCCTTGTTTCAGTTTCTATGCAGTGGTTTTTCAAATGAAGCAGGACTTCTACCATATCCTCCACCATGAAATCTCATAGTTTTTGCTGATTTTTTCAATATTTGATGCACTTTTTATTTAACTACCCAGTTTTTATTTAATTACCATTTAAAACTCACTACTTCCGAACTCACATCTTTTAAACCAACCCAAAGTTAAAATTAAAAGAAATCTGAAAGGGTTTTGAATTTTTTCCCTTTTTCTTTCCCTTTTTCTACCGGTGTTTTTCCAAGAATTTCCTTCAGTTTTCGAAAATCCTTCTCAAAAATTTCTCTGAGCTGTGGACGGTAGAGAATCGCAGCGGGATGATAGACTGCCATAATTTTTCTTTTTTTTATGTCTTTGTCATTAGACACCTCAAATACTTTTCCTCTAACCTTTGTTATGCCCGGAAATGAGATATCATAAAGATCAAACATGAGTGAGGCTGAGTGTCTCCCCAGGCAGACTATTACTTCAGGGGATAAAACTTTGATCTGCCTCAGAAGATAATCCCCACACGCATCAATTTCCTCTGGCAGAGGATCGCGATTGTTAGGTGGTCTGCATTTAAGAATGTTCGTAATAAAGACCTGGTCTCTTTTAAGTCCAAGAATTTTGTTTATTGTTTCTGTGAGAAGCTTTCCTGCATTTCCCACGAATGGTCTTCCTTGCAAATCCTCTTCTCTGCCTGGAGCTTCGCCGATGAACATGAGTCTGGCGTTCTCACTCCCTTCACCAGGTACGCAGTTTGTTCTGGTGAGCCAGAGATTGCATTTTTTGCATTTTTTTATTTCCTCTGAAATTTTTTCAATTGAATCAGTATCCTTTGAAAAACTGGATTCGTCCATTGATGGATACAAAAAGTTAAACAGGTAAAAAATTTATTGATTTTATCCTCGTGTCGAACTGATACTTCATCTAAAACTTGAGAGTTCTTGCAGCAACGATAAGGGGATCCCAGGTTGGTGCAAATGGAGGAGCGTATGCCAGGTCGGCAAAGAACAGATCCTTAGTGGTAAAGCCCGCCTGGATTGCTGCTGCCATGGTGTCTATTCTCGTGAGAACTGAATCATATCCTGCAATCTGAGCTCCAAGAAGTCTTTTCGTATTGCTGTCAGCTACCACCTTTATGAACGTCTCCCTTCCGCCAGGATAGTAATGCACTCTGGAAGATGCCTTTATAAAAGTTGTCTTTGGCTCAAATCCAGCCTCCAGAGCTTCTTTCTCGTTTAAACCCGTCCGTCCGATTTCAAGTTCATGGAATTTGGTAATCTGTGTCCCAAGCACTCCCGGAAATTCAATATCTCCACCACACATATTGACTCCAGCAACATAACCCATCTTGTTTCCGGGTGGTGCAAGAGGCATCCACACCCTCTTTTCGGTTATCATGTGGTGGGTTTCCGCACAGTCTCCAGCAGAATAAACGTTTTCCATGCTTGTTCGCATTCTGCTATCAGTCCAGATGGCTCCGGTTTCACCAATTTTCAGGCCCAGTTGCTCTGCAAGTTCAGTGTTTGGCTTTACACCGGTGGCAACCACAACAAGATCCGCCTCATACTCACCTTTATCAGTAACGACTTTCTCAACCCTATCTTTACCTTCGAATGCCTCCACCTTTTCCTCCAGTTTCAAATCAACCCTCTTCTCCATCTCATCTCTGACCACCTTTGCTATATCCGGATCGAAATTGGGTAGTGGGTGATCGAGCATTTCTATAACCGTAACCTTTTTCCCGATAGCAGAGAACGCTTCTGCCATCTCGATACCTATGTAGCCTGAGCCGACAATAACCACCTTATCCGCATTTTTAGCTGCTTTGCTGATTTTTTCTGCATCCGGAGGTAGATCAACTGTGAAGATGTTTTCGAGTTCTGTTCCCTCAACGGGAGGCAGAGTGGGTGATGCTCCGGTCGCGATCATCAGATAATCCCAGTCATATGTTCTTTCATCACCATCTTCCAGAACCGTAAGAGATCCCTTCTCAACCTTTATAACCTTTGAATTCATGTGAAGATCTATTCCCCTCTTTTCGATAAACACCCTTGGCTCATAATACATCAATTTGGCAGTTTTACTCAAACCCTCCACAACATAGGGGATTCCACAGGGAGCGTGGCTAACAAAATCAGTTTCTTCAAAAACAGACACCTTCCATTCCGGTTTCAAAGCTCTTACCCTTGAGGCACACGTCATGCCTCCTGCTCCACCACCGATAACTGCAACCCTCACAAAATCACCTCAACCTGTGTTAGGTTCAAAACCTTAATTATCTTTTTGATAAAATTCGCTGAAAAGTTAAACCGCAAAACACAACATTTAAACAACATTTAACTCATAGAAGGGGATCCATGGGATGTAAAAATTTTCGGGACAAAGACGCATCCAGTGATCCGATGGGCAGGATAAACGAAGTAAATGGAAAAGAAAACGGGAAATACGTAACCTACTCCCGAAATGTTTTCATCCCTCTGACCAATGCATGCAGGAACAGGTGTTATTACTGTGGTTTCAGATCTGAAAAACCCCATATTATGAGTCCTGAAGAAGTGAAGAGAGTTCTCTTGAAAGCTAAAAACGCAACCGAAGCTCTTTTTACCTTTGGTGAAAAACCTGATGATTTCGAACATATCAAAAAGAGATTGAGAGAATTTGGCTATTCCAGTTTCATTCAGTATATTGTGGAAATGAATAAAATGGCTATCGATTCGGGCTTGCTGCCTCACACAAACGCAGGAATTCTGAGTCTTTCCGAGTTGAAATATTTAAAACCATATAATGCTTCAATGGGTCTGATGCTCGAACAGGCTGTAGAACTCGAGTGTCATGCGGAGAGCCCTGGTAAAAAACCCGAGGTCAGGATAAAGATGATAAAAAATGCCGGAAAACTAAAAATACCCTTTACAACCGGCATTCTCGTCGGAATTGGTGAGAGTTTTTATGATTGCATCTATTCTCTGGAAATAATAAAGGAAATCCACAGAAATTATGGACACATTCAGGAATGTATTATTCAGAACTTTAAACCCAAAAAAGGGACTGAAATGGAGAAAAACCCTCCACCCTCGCCCGAATTTATGCTCAAAATTGTTAAGGAAGCGAAAAAAGTTCTTCCAAATGATGTTACGATCCAGATACCACCCAACCTTGTTGAGGACATACTTCCATTCATAAAAGCTGGGGCAAGAGACATAGGTGGTATTTCAAAGGTTACAATCGATTACATAAATCCCGAAGCTCCATGGCCTTCTTTGAAAAAAATCGAAAGATGTTTAAATAGAGAATACTTCCTGAGAGAGAGATTGCCAGTATATCCAAAGTATTTAAGACTTGGCTGGTATGGCGAGAAAACTCGGGAGCTTGTAGAGAGCCTTAGCGATGATGAGGGTTACAGAAGGGTATTGAATAATGAATAATTGATAAATCATAAAGGCGGGTTGTAAATGTGGGCCATAAGACCAAAAAGTCACCAAATCAAGATTAAATTTATATAGGGAGATTGAAAGGGGTGTGCTAATGTTAATCCAGGACTATAAAAGCCTTATTTCAAATCCATTTGAGACATTCAAAATAGCTGATGAGCTGAGGAGGAGGGTTGCTGGAGAGTATGTAACCTACGTAATTAACCGAAACATCAATTTCACAGACAGATGCATAAACAGGTGTAAGTTCTGTTCTTTCAGATATAGAAAGAACTACATTCTGTCAATTGAGGAGATCAAAAACAAAGTTGAGGAAGCTGTTGTCTACGGATGCACAGAGGTTTGCATTCAGGGAGGGTTGCTGGAGAATGCCGATGTACACCATTATTCTGAAATTCTTCAGGCTGTGAGAGATGTTTCAAAGAAAATTCACGTTCATGCTTTTTCTCCAATGGAGATCCTGCATGCTGCAAGAAACAGCAAAATGCATGTTGAAGATGTGCTCAGAGATTTGATGGATGCGGGACTGGACTCAATGCCAGGTACAGCAGCAGAGATACTCGATGATGAGATAAGGAACTTCATATGCCCTGAAAAGCTCACGACAGATCAGTGGATATCCGTTATAAAAACAGCCCATAGAGTAGGAATTCCAACAACTGCAACAATGATGTATGGTCATATCGAGGGATGGGAAAACAGAATTAAACACCTTATGCTCCTTAAAGAAATTCAGAAAGATACAGGAGGAATTACAGAGTTTATCCCCCTTCCCTTCATGTGGAAAAACAATGAACTGGGGAAATACTCAAGAGGGACATCCGGTTTCGAAGATTTGCTGGTCATAGCAATTTCCAGAATAATACTGTATCCTGAAATTACAAACATTCAGGCATCATGGGTTAAGCTTGGTAAAAAGCTGGTTCAGGCTGCGCTTTTCACAGGTGCAAACGACATTGGTGGAACACTCATGGAAGAAAACATCTCAAAGGCTGCTGGATCCACAAATGGTGAATTTCTGGATGTGCAGGAACTAAGAGCTGTGATTGAGACTGCCGGTAGAATTCCAAAACAGAGGACAACACTTTATGAGATATTAGAATAGTTACTGAGGAGAAAATTAAGCATGCAATTTTAGAGAGGAAAATAAACTTGTTTATATGATTAGTCCCAATCAATTGTAATTAATTCATTTAATTCACAGGTGTTAAAGTTATAATCATCAAAGTTGAGATATTAGCAGGAACGTAGGAACATGGTAGGAACGTAGAATAGAAAAGTGAAAAGGTGAAATAATGGCAAATAGACTAAAAAACTCAAAAAGCGCATACCTCAGTGAGTGCGCAGAACAGCCTGTTGACTGGTACCCTTATTGTGATGAGGCTTTTAAGAGAGCTAAATTGGAAGACAAACCAGTCTTAATTGATATTGGTGCTTCCTGGTGTCACTGGTGCCATGTAATGGACAAAGAGAGCTATAATGATCCCGAATTGGCAGCATTTCTCAATGAGAACTTCATCTGTATAAAAGTGGACAGAGATGAGATGCCTCACGTTGACAGGAAATATCAGGAGGCTATTTCAGCTCTGACCGGTCAGGGCGGCTGGCCGCTGACAGTATTTGCGCTTCCCAGTGGTGAAGCATTTTATGGTGGTACCTATTTCCCGAAGGAGGATAGAGGTGGAATGCCTTCATTCATCAGAATCCTAAAGGCTGTACTCATGTCCTATAAAACAGACAGAGAGAAAACAGTAAATCTCGCAAAAGAAGTTTCAAAAGCTGTTCAGCAGAGGCTGAATATGGAACTTACCGGGGAACTCGAATTTAAATTGATAGAAAGAGGAATAGATTCAATTTTAACCGCAGCAGACCCCGTTTACGGTGGATTTGGATTTAATCAAAAATTCCCGATGCCGACAGCGATTAGATTGCTCATAACCACGGAAAGCAAATTTGATGAGGGGTTGAAGGTCAGCGACCACACTCTTGATGAAATGTATGCTGGTGGAATTCATGATCACACATTTGGGGGCTTTTTCAGATATACGGTTGACAGAGAGTGGATTATCCCTCATTTTGAGAAGATATCTGTCGATAATGGGGAATTACTTGTAAATTATTCGATCGCCTTCAGAAATACTGGAAGAGAGAGTTTTAAAGATGCTGCTGAGGGGATTTTCAGGTTCTGCGAGACCTTTTTAGATGCCCATGATGGTTTTTATGCATCGATCGATGCTGATTTCAGGGGTGAGGAAGGTGGTTTTTACACCTACAGCTATTCTGAGCTCGAATCACTTCTTTCCCAGGAAGAGATGAGAGCTTTCAAACTTTACTATGGTATTTCTGAGACTGGCAATTTTGAGGGTAAAAATCATCTCAGAATTGAGGCAAGGAAAGAGGATGTCGCTGAAGAAATGCAGATTGATATCGATCAGCTGGATGAGATACTTGAAAATGGGCGGAATAAGTTGATATCTCAAAGAATCAAACACATAAACGAGCTAAACATTGACAGAAATGTTTACACTTCCTATTCCTCGATAATCTTTTCAGGTTACATCTATTTTGGTCTGATTTTCGGGAGAGAAGACGCAGTACACAAGGCTGTTTCAAAGGTCAAAAGAATATTCAAGACAAGATTCGGAGATGTACTCGCGAGAAGAGACGATGGACTTGAGGGTCTGCTCGAGGATTACGCCTTCTTCACATCTTCACTTCTGGATTGCTATACCGCTACCCTTGATTTCAGCTTTGTTGAGAGGGCAAAGGAGATCGTTCAGGTTGCAGTCGAGGAGTTCTACAGGCAGGATACTTTCACAGATAAAGAAGGGATCACACAGTTTTTTGACGTGTCTTATCGCTCACCCCTTACACAGATGATTCAGAACACAAATTCCATTTCAATCCTCACAGGTGAGAGCCATTATTACGAAATGGCTGAAAGAGCTCTCAAAAAATATGCCGGTCTTGAGCACGGGCTGTACGATGCAGGTTACATGCTTTCGCTGAAGACATTTCTCAAACCTCTGATCGTTGAAGCCGAGGTTGATGAGTTGAAAATTCTGAACAGATACATCAACCACGATACAGTTTTCAAGGAGGGCAAAACCTCCGTTTGCGTGGGAAACACATGCAGATATGCAAAAGATTCAAAAGAAATAGAGAAGATCCTGATTAAAGAAATGAATATCGGAAAATTGAATATAAAATAAAATTAGGATGATATAGTTTGTACTCAGCAATCACAGCATCTTTTTTATATGCTCAACCATGCTTTCAAATATTGCCCTGCCATCTCCAGAAACATTTTTGGGAACCTGTTCCAGAGTTCTATTTTCATGTTCTTCAAACTCCTGAAAGGCTTCAGAAAAGCAATCGAAATGCTGCCACTTCCAGAAAACCCTCTCCGGATGGGGCATTAAGCCGAAAACATTACCTTTAACATTACAGATGCCCGCGATGTTGTATATGCTGCCATTTGGATTCCACGGGTAGTCTGAATAGTTTCCATTTTCATCAACATATCTGAAAACGATCTGGTCATTCACAAGCAACCTTTTAATAAAGATGTTTTCAAGTCCCTTTGGAAAGATCACTTTACCCTCTGCATGCGCTACAGGAAACATCACAATTTCCTTTTTCAACTTCTTCGTGAAAATGCATTTACTCGCATTCTCATGTTTTAACAAACTCGGTCTGCATTCAAATCTATTTGAATTATTTATTCCAAGGGCCATCTCAGGCTTATCAGATAGGGGCCTGTCCTCATCAAAACCGGGAAGAGCTCCAAGCTCAGCAAGAACCTGAAATCCATTGCATATCCCGAGCACAGGATAGCCTTCTCTTATAAAACTCTCAAGATCCTTTTTAAGGGCACTTTTAATTCTTGCAGAAAAAATTGCTCCAGCCCTGACATAATCACCTGCCGAGAAACCACCCGGGATCACTATTCCAGCATAATCAGAAAGTCTCCTTTTCTCTCGCTCCTTGATCATATCGCTGTAAAGCTGTTTGAGATGGATTGCTTCACTGAAAACTCCAAGCTCTTTAATCGCCTTCACTGTTTCATCCTCACAGTTCGTTCCTTCAATTCTCAACACAGCAATTTTAATATCTTCATCAATCATACGTACCTTACCCCTTTTCTCCATTTTTTGCCTCATTTACTTCAAACTACCACCCAGAAAACCTCGTCAAACCATCTCTCCACAGCCTATCTGCCTCACTCACATCGATTTCAAAGCTGATTTCATCATCATTGAAGGATATTTCTCTGGCAGAAGTATATCCGAGATTGTTTGCTGTGACACCTCTTTTCAGCAGGAAAGCCACATAATCATCTGCATCTCCTTCTGATACCTCCACAAGCCATCGAGTGTTGGATTCCGAGAAAAGTTTTACGAAGGGTTTTCCCTCAATCCCTCTGAGGTCTATTTCAGCCCCCAGCCCACTGGCGATGCACATTTCAGCCACAGCCACAGTCAGACCCCCTTCCGAGAGGTCATGGCAGGAGTAAACTTTAAACTTCCTGAATGAATCAAGTAAAGTTTCCGAGTAGAGTTTTAGTTTTTCAGGGTCTGTTCGTGGCACCCTGAAGCTTTTTTGATTGGTCACTGCACAATAAAGGCTACCACCAAACTCAGCCGATGTTTCACCCACAAGAATCACTGCGTTCCCTCTTTTCTTGAAATAAGACGTGATTGCTCTCCTGACGTCTTCAACTATTCCTATTCCAAAGAGGGATGGTGTCGGAGCAACGGCAGAATAAGGTGTTTCATTATAAAAGCTCACGTTGCCGCTTACGCATGGAAGCTTCATTGTTGAGGCCATCCAGCCAAGAGCCTTAACACTTTCAACAAACTCACCCATCCTCTCCGGCTTTTCTGGATTTCCAAAGTTGAGACAATCCACGAAGGAGTGGGGTTTCGAGTTTACGGCAACAAGATTCCTTATCATCTCATCGAATGATGAGGCTGTCCCCCAGTATGGATCTATTTTCGTCATCCAGGGGTTCACATCTGCAGTTATCGCCAGCCCCTTCCATGAACTCGTTGGTTTAATGACTGCTGCATCTCCATGCCCTTCCCTGTTTATTTTTCCCTGAAGGGGTCTGAGTGCTGTTGATGCCCTTACTTGGTGATCATACTGCCTTACAATCCACTCCCTGCTTGCCACATTTGGATGCTGAAGCATTTCGCATAAAATCTGGAAGTAGTCTTGCGGCGGAGATATGCTTTCATCTCCCGTAATTTCTGGTTTTTTTGCATGATATGGCCTGCAGTATTCAGGGCCAGAAGTTACAAACTCTATTTCCATATCGTACACCTTAAAGTCATTAAAGTAAACCCTTAGAGATTTCTCTGCTGTAACTCTGCCAATGATCGTTGCGGTAACGTCCCATTTATCAAAAACATACAGGACATCATCGACCATCTCTGGCTTTGCGGTGACGAGCATCCTTTCCTGACTTTCAGAGACCCAGATCTCCCACGGTGCCATACCCGATTCCTTGAGCGGGACTCTGTCTAAATAAACCTCAGCCCCATATCCGGCCGCGAGTGCCATTTCACCGACTGCACAGCTCAGTCCACCACCCCCAAGATCTTTCATCCCTGTTATCAGCCTCTTATCCACTATTTCGAGGCATGCATGGATGAGTGGTTCCTTGATGATCGGGTTGCCCAGCTGAACCGCGCCCCTTGATTCTTCCTCGCTCTTTTCGCTCAGCTCGGCAGAAGCGAAGGTTACACCATGAATGCCATCCCTACCTGTCAAACCACCGGCAAGTATGAAGTAATCACCCTCTCCACCAGCTCTGCTTGGAACTATGTTGTCTTTCCGGGCGATTCCAACACAACCAACATTAACAAGGCAGTTCGTAAGATATGTGTCATCGAAGAATACCATTCCAGCAACCGTCGGAATGCCCACTCTGTTACCATAATCCCTGATGCCAGAAACTACCCCGGTCAGGAGGTAGAGGGGATGTTTTGTTCCTCTTGGTATCTCAACATTGTCAGTATCCAGATTCCCAAAAAATAGTGGATCGATCAGTGCAACCGGCTGAGCTCCCATACACACAACATCTCTCAAAATCCCTCCGATACCCGTAGCTGCACCACCATAGGGCTCTATGGCAGATGGATGATTATGTGACTCAAAAGCAACTACATATGCATGCTCTTCGTCAAACTCAACAACTCCCGCATCCTCTTTAATTGCGGAAATGACATAATCAGTCTCTAAATTAAAGATAAACTGCTTGAGATAATATTTTGAACTCTTGTAACAGCAATGCTCACTCCATGCCTGACCAAGAGCCTGCAGCTCAATATCGTAAGGGTTTCTCCCTTTCGATTTAAAATATTCCTTTATTTTCTTCATCTCATCCAGATTCAGAGCCAGACCAAGCTCATTACTGATTTTAATAAGCTCTTCGTCACTGGCAGATATTACGTCAACCTGATAGAGTGCAAAAGGAGCTTCAACCCTTTTAAAAATTTTTTCCAGCGATTTCGACATAAAGACACCTTTCAAGATACCCTCAGAAGATCCAGTTAATTGAATATTTTTGGATTACCGGATTCGCTAACAGCTTCTCACACATGCTTTTGATTTCTTCTTCAGCCTTTTCTCTGCTTTCAGCATCGATCTCAATTCTGAAAACCTTTCTGGTGGATACGTTTTTTACATTCTGAAAACCAAGCAGTCTCAAAGCCTTTTTTGTCGACTCACCTTCCGGATCGGCAACACCTTCCTTAAGCTCAATGTATATATCTGCAATCATATTAGCCCATTTCTCAAGAGATATATAAAACAATTTTGAGAAGTTATTAACTGATTTATGCTGAGTTAAATACTGGATTGGATGAGTTGTCATAATCAAGGTTAGATAAAAATTTCAATTTCTAAAATGGTCAGGTTTTCGAACTTTCTGATCTTAAAGCTTATGATGGGGTAATAGCATACAACAGACCATGCATAGCAAAGATTTAACAAACAATTCGCAGCAAAAAGATATAAACCCGAATTTCAGATTTTCTCTGTGTTTGGAACAATAGTCAATGCAATTGTGATAGTGATCGCAAGTATTTTCGGTGTCATAATAGGATCTAAACTAAGCAACAGGTTGAGAGAGTCTTTAATGCATGCTCTTGGACTGGTGGTGCTGGTCATTGGAATAACCATGGCAATAAAAACCAGCAATATTGTTTTTCTCACCGTCAGCATACTGATTGGAACAGCCATTGGCGAGATTATTAATATAGAATTCAGACTCCAGAGAGTGGGAGAGAAGGTGGAAAGAAGATTTGAAGGTTCAAAATTTGCGGAGGGGTTTGTTTCCTCGACTCTACTATTTTGTGTTGGTTCAATGGCAGTGATAGGGCCGATTCAGGAAGGTCTAACGGGAGATTCTTCGATATTGCTTACAAAGTCCATGCTTGATGGGGTTGCTGCGGTTGCTCTTTCTTCAACTCTCGGAATAGGTGTATTATTCTCATCAATCCCCGTTTTGATTTACCAGGGACTTTTTTCAATGCTTGCTATTTATGCAAGCAACTATATGTCGGAAATTGTTGTGAATGAGATATCTGCCACAGGAGGAATACTGATCATGGCTATTGGCCTCAGGCTCATGGAAGTCATAGATTTAAAGCCAGGTAATATGCTACCATCACTTTTGATTTCACCTGTTTTTATATCAATCTTTCACTAATTTAAAAAATTTTAAAATCATTCTTATTAAGGATGATTCCTATCCATGCTAATAAAAATCTCGAAAGTTAACAAAAAGATATTATTTCATTAACGACTAAAATCTAACATGAATCTTGATGAGATTTATTCAGATGGAATTGATCTTGCAAGAAAACTCCTGGATGATGCAGGAAAGTTTCTAATTTTAGTAGCAATAGGGCTCATACCTGTAATTAACTTCACTCTCGCTGGTTTTGGTGCAAGGATAGTCAGAAGTGGTAGAAAAGAGATTCCAGCCCTAAATGACTATATTGGGATGTTTACTGAAGGATTAAAAATTGTACTCGTAAGCTTGATTTATTTCATCATTCCTGTGGCTTTGATTGTCGCGGGAATAGGTACCGCACTTATTTCAGGAACGTTCGCCTCAATTCTTATTATAGCCGGAGGTGCTCTGTTCCTGTTTATTGCTCTGATAGCATCAATGGGTATACTCCACATGGTCGCAAATAACGATATTGGAAAAGCATTTTCATTCAGAGAAATTCTTAACATAATACAGAATGTGGGCTGGGGAAAATACGTTGTCTGGATTATTACGATATGGGTAACCTCATTAATAATTTCACCCATTTCCCAGATCACAGGTGCAGGATGGGTAATAACCGCTCTGATTGAGCCATTCTTTATAGTTTTCGCCGCTAGAACTGGATATCTAATCTACTCAGAAGGTGCTGCTATCGAAATGATTTAGATCGTCATTGCTTTAAGACTGCCTTAATATAAAACCCCTGATGATCTTCAGTAACCGATTAATCTCACTTTCTTCAGTAACCGATTAATCTTCACTTCCGGTTCAGTTTTCAAAATAATTTTATTTTTTAATTTTCCAGCTATTTCATGGAATCAAGTTTGCTCGAGAAAGCTGTATCTGAGATTAAAAAAGCTGAGTATGTTATCGCATTAACCGGTGCGGGAGTTTCTGCTGAGAGTGATATCCCAACATTCAGGGGAAAGGATGGCCTGTGGAATAAATATCGGCCAGAAGAGCTGGCCACTCCTGAAGCTTTTAGAAGAGATCCAAAACTTGTATGGGAATGGTATTCATGGCGGATGAGGCTCGTTTTCAGTAAAAACCCCAACCCTGCACATTTCGCCCTTGCAGAACTGGAAAAGACTGGAATTCTGAAATGTCTGATTACGCAGAATGTTGATGACTTGCATGAAAGGGCTGGAAGTAGCAAAGTTATTCACCTTCATGGCTCTCTGAGACTGATAAAATGTTCAAATCCAGCGTGTGGATATCATGCAGATAGCTCAACATATGTTGAGAGTTCATCTATTCAGGTCGGTAAGCTTCCGGAGTGTCCCGTTTGCAGTTCACTGCTCAGACCAGGAGTTGTCTGGTTCGGAGAGAGGCTCCCCCCAGACATTCTTATAAGGTCATTCGAGGAGGCTGAAAAAAGTGATTTGGTCCTGGTTATTGGAACTTCAGCCGTCGTACAACCCGCAGCGTCAATACCGCTCATAACGAAGAAGAAAGGTGGTAAGATAATTGAAATAAACCCGGATTCCACACCACTTACGTCCGTTTCAGATATTTCAATAAGGATGCCTGCAGGAGAAGCCCTCTCCAAAATAGTTGAGATCGCTAAAAACCAGAGCTAGTGAGTCAACTTCTCCTGACTGAAGTCGGGAGCTTGCACATTCTACGTCCCTAGCCATGTTCACACCCACACACCATCCTCCAACACTCATCCTACTCCACATTGGACTCCCAGTATTGAAATCCGTTCGTCTTTGTGGAGAGGCTTGACTCAATAAACCAGAAGAAATGCTGTTCAAGAACAAATTGAGCAGGAACAAACACCACACACTTCCCTTCAGAAAGACATACAACTTCCTTGAAACAAAACTGCTCTGGAACAATATATTCATGGATGGGGTCTATCCGTACAGAACGTCAACAACATGCTCCAGATGCGGAAAGAAAGGAGAAAGAAGTGGTAAGGAGTTTGACTGTAAAAAGTGTGGAAAGATTCATGCAGACCTGAATGCGTCCATAAACATAGCCAAAAGAGGTATTAAGAAATGGAGAAAAATGTTAGCCAATTCCACCCACGGTTAAAACCATGGATTCCTTGGTGAAACATTTGTGAAGAGAGTAGACTTAATATGGTCCTCTATCAAGTTTGCATTTCATAGTTCTATCTATTTTATTGTAATCATATTTTACGAGATCTCATATCCACGCTTACACATGGAGACTTCCCGTCCGATTTAGTAAAAACTATTATAAGGGTATATGCTGAGGATTTTGAGACCGTACCTACTCCCCAAAAAACGAGTCCAATGTTGCGATTTTACCTCTTTTCTTTCCTTTCGCTGATCGATTTTTGTCTTTTTCAGGCTCTTCAGGCTCTTCAGGTTCTGAGGTTTCTGAGAGTGGTTCATCAATTCTCTGAATTTTTTCCGATTGCTGATCCATCACTTTTATGCTTTCCGCCTCGTAGCCAGACATGAAACTCTCATCAACCCTGTGAAGTCCGTGCTCCTCTATAAATCTCTTTATTTCTTCGACCTTTTTCTTATCACCTATTATAAATTCAAGGTCTTCAGAGTCGAATTCATAGAAAGCTGAGATCTTCGCAGCTCTTTCAACATTTAAATGCCCTATCATCGCCTTAATTATAAAATACATTTCAGAATATGCTTTCTTTGATGAGAGATGAGAATGCTTTCCTATTTTCTTAAGTATCCTTCTCAATCTGTCCCTTTTCGATCTTGAATAGAAATATTTCTGCCACATTGATGGTCTTTTATACCTTGTAAATCCTTTCTTCGCTTCCCTCTTGGCATGTTGAACACCAACAGTCATTAAAAAGCTTGCATACTTCCAGAGTCTGTAGTACTGCCTCTTCCTTACTCTTCCGAGAAAAATGTCGGCTCTGGAAAGAATAAGAGTCCCTTTTAAAAACTCATCTCCCGAATATTCCAGGGGAAGATTTTCACTCACCCACCAGATTATGTCCTCGGGTGTTTCATCCAGCAACATCGCCATGCTGTAAACTTCCGGATTTAAGCTCTTGAGAACCTTCTGCACAACTTTAAATATGTCGGTTTCCTGAGTTCTCATCGATACAACAACATCTTCCATTTTCAGATAATCTCTACCCTCAGTCACTGCTTGGAGGTCATTAATGGCAGCCCTCAAATCTCCACCCGAGTTCTTAGCGATCATCTCCAGAGCTTCTCTCTCGGCTTTTATACCTTCTTTCTGACAGATCTTCTGGAGAATCTTGATAATCGATCTGTAGTTCATCCGTTTGAAATTTATTACCAAGCAGAGGTTTCTGAGGTCTGGAGAAAGGGCATAGAGGTCATTTGCAATGAGGATCAGAGGTTGCTTAGGTTTTTTCTTTATGATTTTTATAAGAGCTCTCTCGCCACCGGTATCCTCTCGCTTATGGATGTTGTCAACCTCATCGAGTATGATGAGTTTGAGTTTTCCTTTTGATGAGGATAAAAACTCTCCTTCATCACTTATTGTTTCGTTAAACGCTCCCTCTCCCACTATTTTACTTATCACCTGCCAGTTTCGCTGATCGCTGGCGTTAAGCTCCACCACTTCCCAGCCCATAGTGCTGGCAAGAGCGAGTGCAAGGCTAGTTTTACCTATACCTGGTGGTCCTGCAAGCATGAGGGGTTTCTGGTCTGGATTCCACTCTTTTGCCCACTTCAAAATTTTTGATAAAGTATCCCGACTGACCACAACATCATTCAAAGTTGAAGGTCTGTACTTTTCAACCCACAGCATTCATTCAATGGTTTAACTGGGATATTTATTAACTTTAGCTTTAGCTTGGATTTGATGTTCGATGTTTAGTTTCTCAAATCACAAACATCTGGTTTGATTGAACACACCAGAGACAAACATTCAATCTGACTGAAAAAAGGAAAAAACACACGTAATCGAACAACTCAATTCGAGGTTACTTTTTTAATCAGTCAATGTTTTACAGAATGTGATGGTCTGGAAGGTCTACATTGAAACCTATGGATGCACAAGCAATCAGGCAGATTCGGATATCATGAGAGGCATTATAAAAAGATATTTTGCGCTATCTGAGGAGATCGAGGACAGTGATGTGGTCATTATTAATTCATGCGGTGTCGTTGAGTTTACCGAAAGAAAGATTATTAAAAGGGCAAAAGAGTTGAGAAAATCCGGTAAAAAAGTTATTCTGGCAGGATGTCTTCCAAGAATTGCAAAAAATTCCTCAAATATTGCCGATTCAATCCTGACTCCAGATAACATAGACAAGGTGGCCACAGTTGTTGATCTAACAATGAAAGGCAAGAACGTGGCCCTGACAGATAGGATGAAGATTGACAAATCTGATTTCAGGTGTTTGAAGGAGCGCCTTAAGACTAACTGCATTGCCATTGTATCCATTTCAGAAGGTTGTCTTGGAGAGTGTTCATACTGTGCAACGAGATTTGCAAGAGGAAGGTTGAACAGCTTCAAAATTGATAACATCATTAATGAAATTAAAATTGCTGTCAGTGAGGGTTTCAGGGAGATACAGCTCACATCTCAGGACACGGCTGCATATGGCTTAGATTCAGGAACGAATCTATCCAAACTCCTCTCCAGAATTTCAGAGATAGATGGTGAATTCAGGGTTAGAGTCGGAATGATGAATCCAAATCATGCGATTGAGATTCTGGACGATTTGGTAGAGGCTTTTAAGAGCGAAAAAATATACAAATTCCTCCACCTGCCGGTTCAAAGTGGAGATAACAGAATCCTTGAAGATATGAAGAGGGGATACACTGTTGAGGATTTTCTGGAAGTCGTTTCAAGATTCAGAAAAGAATTTGACGATATAGTGCTCTCTACAGATGTTATTGTTGGCTATCCAACTGAGGGAGAGGAGTCCTTCATTAAAACCTATGAACTGATTAGATATGTTAAACCGGACATTGTGAACATAACAAGATTCTCTCCCAGAAAGGGTACACCAGCAGCAAAACTAAAAGATATTCCAGACTGGATTAAAAAAGAGAGGAGCAGGAGATTGACAAAACTGGCAAAAGACATTGGAGAGATAAATAATTCCAGACATATAAGTAAAACTTACAGGATTCTCGTTACAAAAGAGGGAAAAAACCAAACATATACTGGAAGAACAAATTCATACAGACCAGTAATTCTCGAAAAGGCTGTGTTAGGAGAATTTTATAAGGTTAAAATAACCGATTACACCTTCAATTTCCTGAGGGGTGAAATTTTAGGGAGTAATTAGTGGAATGTTGGTGGAGTATGACAGTAATTTAGTTTATTACGGTAACCTATTTATTTAGTGTCATTTTAGTGTCATAAGCCATTTAATCGAACCCACATTCGTAAGCTATTTGTGGATAACCTAAAATACTATTTTTTCTGAGTGACTAAAATGCAAATAAATAATCAAAAACACCCAATGAGAATCGATAAGGAGATTATAGATTTAAGCCATATGATTGAGGAGGACATACCAGTTTTTAAAGGCTTGAAACCCAAGATATATCCTTTTATGACACACGAAAATTCAAGAGCCGAATACAACGATAAAGCCGAATTTGAGATAACAAAGATTGAGTTCATCACGAGTATAGGCACATACATCGATTCACCATACCACCGACACAGAGATATGGATGATATATCAAGGATGCGCATTGAGAACTTGATCCTGATTGGTATTCTTGCGGAGGTTCCATGCAATAGTAAGAGAGCAATTTATCCCGAAGATATTGATGTCGACGTTTCTGGTAAGGCGGTGCTGATCCACACCGGATGGGACAAATACTGGAAAAAACCTGAATATTTCAACCACCCATATGTTTCCAGAGAACTGGCTGAATACTTTGTTGAGAATGATACAAAACTTGTTGGAATTGATACACTCAATATTGATAACCCGGATGATCTCTCCCGACCAGCACACACAATTCTTCTTGGAAATAATATCCCAATTGTCGAGAATTTAACGAATTTGGGTGCTTTGATGGGGAGAGAATTCAGATTTTTTGCCACTCCAGTTAAAGTTAAAGCTGCAGCATTTCCTGTCAGAGCCTTTGCAGAAGTGATGAGGTAGCTTGATAAAGTTAAATTTTAAGCCAGCTAAATTTCAGAGGATAATATGTTAACATAATCAGTTAACTCAGACAGTTAACTCAGATAATTAAACCAAAAAAGAGTCAATTTCTGCATATTTGCTATCAACACACATATCCACCAACGAACCATTTAAGCAGTGTGGTATCCCAAAGTTTATCTAACTCTGCGAGAAGTATTGTTAATGAACATAAACCAGAATTTTCAGGATGAACTTTCGAATTATAAGAAGTACTTTGAAAAAAGAGAAACGATGATAACACCATATATCGACAAAAAAGAAATACTGGTAAGAATTAAAAAATTCCTTATTGAAAAAAAGGGCTATCACGAAAAAGACATTACAGAGAATTATTTACTCGATGACGGGAAGATTACCGCATTAATTGATCTCTTGATAAGTATTGATGGAATGAATAAAATATTGATCCTTTGTGAGACTCCAGATCAACACATATCTCTTTCAGTAAGAATTGCAACCCTCATGTCAAAATTGCTCAAACCACACCCGAGAATAGCTGTAGTGACGAACTGGAGAGAGACAGAAGTTATTGATGTTGCAGATGAGAAATCCATAGGGTTTTCTCTTGAACGCATACCCCCCAGAGAAGAAATAAAAGGAATGAAAAACCCAGAGTTTAATTTTACTTTAGAGAGGGAAGAGAGACTCAAGAAGGTTTTCAGCGGTCTTTATTCCCTTAAATGCCAGAAATGTGGACTTAAAAAGTTTCCATAAGGCTACGAAACTATTCAGTAAGTATACTATTTAATTTAAACACCTTAATTCAGTTGCCCGATAAAACATTGATTAAATGTCAGATTATACTGAGACAAGCTTGTAATAAACTATCAATAAAATTATTAGATTAATAGGATGTTCTTGGATTTATTTCCCCAACGAGATTCCTGTTCACCAGTTCTTTTGCCTCCTCAAGTGAATAGTTTCCCAGAAGCCACATCACCTTGATCAGAGCAACCTCGGGAAGCATATCCTCGCCCTCTATCACTCCAGCCTTCAGCAAATCTCTTCCCGTATCATAAACCCTGTCACACACCCTGCCCCACAGACACTGAGAAGTCATGACAATCAGACTATCCTCAGAGATGTTACGAATCGTTTCTATCCACCCTGTTGAAACGTGCCCCAGGCCTGTCCCCTCTAAAACAAATCCCCTGTAGCCCTTTTCATAATAGAACTGAAGGATATCAGGATGAAGGCCCGGATAATATTTTATCAAAACACACCTTTCTTCCAGGCTGTTTCTGAGAGATAATTCCCTCTCACCCCTCCTCACGAATCCAATTAACCATTCTATTTCCCCTGAAGGATACTTTACTTTCCCGATTGGTAACTGATTTACCGACTGGAAAGCATCTCTCCTCGAGGTGTGATTTTTTCTAACTTTAACCGCACGGTGGATGTGGCAGAAGTTATCGCTGGTTGAGCCATGCATAACAACCGCAACTTCCCCGAGTTCAGAAGTGGATGCCCTCGCAGCACATATAAGGTTCATCGAGGCGTCACTTGAGGGTCTATCTGAACTTCTTTGAGAACCAACAAAAATGACTGGAACGGGAGTTGAGAGCATGAAAGCGATGGCGGAGCTTGTGTAAGCCATTGTATCGGTTCCATGAGTGACCAGAATGCCTTCAAATCCTTCTTTAATGCTACTGTATATCTCCTCTGATAGCTTAATCCAATGTGTTGGTGTCATATTTTCTGAGAGGATGTTGTATAACAATGTCGCATCCACATTGCAAATTTCCCTCAGCTCAGGAACTTCACTTATAATCTCATCTGCAGAGAACTGACTCGTAACAGCTCCAGTTCTGTAATCGACCTTGCTGGCAATTGTTCCCCCTGTTGAGATGATTTTAATTTCAGGTAAATCAGGAATTTTTTCAATCTTTTCAGGTTTAGGTATTACATGTGGTTCCTCAACCACATCCATTATCTCATATTCCCTCAGACCAATGTTATAGCCACTGTTAAGCTTTAAAACAAGATTATCCGAATGAGAGGGCATTACAATACCCTCAAAAATCCTTCCTTTGGACTTCACTCTGACTTTTTTACCCGATAAATCTCCATTATCCCTCATGATTTACCACCAAGTTACATTCTCAACCATCTATTTTCAACATTCTCCACAGCTTTCTTTTACAATCCGCTGAACAGCATCATAAAGATTTTCAAGTGAAGTTGACACTTTTTCTATAATCTCCTGAAGAGACTCTTCATCCTCTTCAACCTTTTTCTTTCTTTTTTCAATCATTTTCAAAACTGCGCCTTTCGATGGTGAACCGATATTCTTTCTCCGTTCCACAACATTTTCAGGATTTATAGCAGACTCGATGTCCTTTTCAGTTACTTTTTCCAGAATGTTCACTTTTTCACCAAGAACACTTCTTGCTGCACTCATCAAATCATCCTTTGTCGGGTGGAAAATACCCTTCATTGCAAGAATGCCCACTATTTTATGCGCTATTCTGAAGGGTATACCTGCTTTCTGTACAAGTGTATCGGCCAGTTCTGTAGCCGTTGTAAATCCCTTGGATGCCTTTTTTTTCATAATATCTCTTTTAAACACAATTTTACGAAGCATGCCCGAAAAGAGATTGCAGCACATTACCGCACTTTCAAGACTGCCGTAAATCAGTGGATTTATTTCTTGAAAATCGCGATTGTATGAAAAGGGCATTGCCTTGTATATCATCATCGCAGAGATCAAATTCCCACAAACTCTTCCCGTTCTCCCCCTTACAAGCTCAGCTATGTCGGGGTTCTTTTTCTGGGGCATTATACTGGATGAGGATGAATACTCATCTGGAAGCTCAATAAAATCGAATTCCGAGCTCCAAAGGATGATTTCTTCAGCAATTCTGCTCAGAGAAAGCATAACTGACGAACAAACGAAAATGGCCTCTATTGCAAAATCTCTCGATGAGACGGCATCCATTGAGTTCTCAACAATGCCATCAAATCCGAGTAACTTTGCTGTTAAATCTCTATCGAGCTCAAAGGAGGTGGAGGCAAATGCAGCGGATCCAAGTGGAGACCTGTTAACTCTTCTAAAACATTCAAGAGCCCTCAGGTAATCCCTCCACAGCATATCGTGGTAAGCGATCAGGTGGTGTGAGAGCCTTGTTGGCTGTGCATATTGCAAATGTGTAAAACCTGGCAATAATACATCCACATTTTCTTCTGCCAGCTCAATTATAGCGACCCTTAAATCGATTAGAGAACTCATCAAAGCCAGAAGTCTGTCTCGGGTGTAAAGTCTCAGGCATGTAGCAACCTCATCATTTCTCGATCTTCCAGTGTGCATTTTTGCTCCAGCATCTCCAGCAAACCCTATAATTTTCGCCTCTATTGCTTCGTGAACATCTTCATAAGTCTGAGATAGCTCCAGATATCCCTCATCTCTAATTTTGAGGAGAGCTGAGACAATCTTTTTTACCTCATCTTCTGTTAAATAGCCTTTTTTGTAAAGTCCAATTACATGAGCCAAATCAACCAGAATATCATAATAGAAGATGTTTCTGTCATCTGACAAAGATGATGAGAACTCAAGCGCAAGTCTTTCCATTCCTCTGCTTAATCTGCTTCTGACAACCTTGGGTGGATTATCTACTTTTCCCACCTCTTCACTATTCTTTTCCAAACCCTTACCACATATTCCAGATTTTTTCCTGACCATATCCAACACATCACAGCCTTTAAAATCGAGGTCTATCATCAGCCAGATTTAAACCGATTTAATTTTTTCTCTCCAGTCGGGAAAATTATGCACCTATCTTACCTTTTTTTCCACCACTCCTCGCCACCATAAATCACCCTTACAATTCTGTGCATCGGTAATGGTGTTCCGTCAATGAGATAAATAAACTTGTGGCCGATTTCTTTAACGTTCTCCCCCTTAACCAATGAAATTCCCTTTGGACGGTCGATGTATTCAATCTCCACCTTGCCAAAATCGTAATCAGGATTCCAGAGAAAGTAATTTAAAAGGTCTCTTAAGGTCCTAAATTTCTTAACATGGGAATCTAAACTTAAAATTGAATCTTCTGAAGATTCCACCAAATTAACCTTTAAACCCTTTGTTATCTTTTCAGACTTCTTCATTTTTCGCAAGTTCTACAAGCTGACCTTTGATATTCAACTTGAGTGATTTTTTTGCAGTAGCCCTTATGAATAATGGGTCAAGATTCAGACTCCTGCTGATATGAGGGACCGACATCCTTCCAAAGCTTATCTCTCCGATGATCTTTGAGACTATTTCTTCAAGTTCGTCATCTGGAAGGAAAATTACCTCAAGTATTTTATTAAGGTCTTTAAGCGAGGCGTAAAAGTTGGCACTCAGATGTGTATAGCTAACATGGTACTCCTTCTCAGGCTTATCGCTGGGGTTAGAGGGCATTCGCCACTTTACCTCAAGCATTCCGGCATGTTTCAATATCTTGAGAGCCTCTTCAACACCATCTCCAAACTGCTGTTCAAGTTCTTTATAGGTCATCCACTTTTCAAGCAAAGATTCATAGACGTTTCTATAGATTCTTGTAGAGAAAATCTGAAGAATCGGGACAAGTTCCACAATATCACTGACAAGTTTTGCTCTTTTCGCCATCTCACCACCTTCAAAATAACAGGTAACACTTGACCTCAGGATATTTTTATTTTTCTATCGGAAATGTTATATTATGCATTACACCTTTTTGTTCGTGGCAGCTGATAACATGGACAGAAGAACTGAAAAACATTGTCAAAGAGAGGATATCAGCAGAAAAAAGGAAGAAATAGAAGAAATAAAAAAAACAGATAATACGAAAATTCTGGGAATGGAAAGACCTGACGTAGATACTTATTTTATGGAGATAGCAAAAGTAGTGGCGAAAAGATCGACATGCCTGAGGCAGAATGTTGGAGCAGTTATCGTGAGGGAAAAGAGAATTTTATCAACAGGATACAATGGTGCTCCTACAGGACTGCAACATTGCTTCGAAATAGGCTGTTTGAGGGAGAAACTGAACATCCCTTCTGGAGAAAGACATGAGCTTTGCAGAGCTGTTCATGCAGAACAGAATGCCATAATTCAGGCTGCAGTACATGGTGTGAGCATATCGGGTGCATCACTCTACACAACCCATCAGCCCTGCATAATGTGTGCAAAGATGATAATAAACGCTCAAATAAAGAAAGTTTACTTCGGTAAAAGATACCCAGATGAGCAGGGCCTTGAGTTTTTGAGAGATGCTGGTATTGATGTAATATACATTCCCACACGAGAATGATCTAAAAAGTTTGTTGCCCACCATGTGGTTTCCCCATCACATGATCAGGGGACGCATGGCAGGTGGGCAATTAACAAATGACGTTACAGTTCAAAAAATTTTTGAATTATGAGATAGAGAGTTCACAGATTCATTGAAGCATTGAAGCAGACTCACATTAAAAGCAGATTCGCTAAATTACTCAGGTGGATTTATGGTTTTGAAGCAAACTTTTAAACCAGCCAATATTTAAATAATCCAGTGGGAAGTAGAATTATGCCCTCAGCAAAACAGATCGCTGTCCTGTTGATCATATCTGGCTTAGCTTTGATATTCATCTCATACGGATATGAGGGGCAAAACGATATTATAGGTTGGAGAAATTACGCAACTGGAATCGAAATTGCAAAAAAGGAGAATAAGCCAATTTTCATCTACATATACTCGGATGGATGTATCTGGTGCAGAAAAATGAATAAAGAGGTGTTTTCAGACAGGACAGTCGCAGATCTTATTCATGAGATGTATGTCCCAGTTAAAGTGAGCACAGACAGAGATTCAACTATCGCTTTAAAGTTCGTGGGAGTATTCAGAATGAGCAGGGGAAGCTTTGAAATACCAGCCTACGTCTTTATGACTCCTGAAGAGGAAATTCTAATGTTAGAATCTGGCTATATGAACAAAGAGGACTTTAAAAAATTTATAATCAAGACAAATAACATTTTTAACTCCCAGTAGGATTTATATACAGTCACTGAGGTAGTACTATCATGGCTGAGTGGATAAGAGATAGGGGGTTAACTTTCAGGATGTTCCTTACGGTATTTCTTTTAGCTTTAGTCTACCTTGTATTTCTTACAGTAATATACATGCTCGGAGCTGGATACACCAGTCTGATGCTTTTTGCAGGGATTTTCCTCTTTGTACAATATTATTTCTCAGATAAACTTGTTTTATTTGCCAGCAGGGCCAAAATTGTTAGCGAGGAGGAGGCTCCAGAACTCCATACTATGGTAAGAAGGCTCGTGACAAACGCCAGTTTGCCCATGCCAAGAATAGCAATAGTCGATACACCAATTCCAAACGCATTTGCTACGGGTAGAAATCCAAAAAATGCTGTAGTCGCAGTAACAACGGGTTTGCTCAGAACACTGAATTCTGATGAGGTCGAAGCCGTTCTCGGTCATGAGCTCAGCCATGTGAAAAATAGAGATGTCGCAGTCATAACCATAGCAAGCTTCCTTTCCACTGTTGCATGGTTTGTGATGAGGTGGGCAATGTTTGCAGGAATGTTTGGTGGTAGAAGAGAGAACAACGCTGCTACCGGACTTATAATTTTTGGAGTTTCTGCACTCGTATGGTTTTTGAGCTTTATATTAATCAGAGCTCTGAGCAGATACAGAGAATATGCTGCTGACCTCGGCGGAGCATATCTAACCAGAAATCCAAATGCCTTGATTTCCGCATTAAAAAAGATTTCCGGAAAAATGGATTACATCAGACCAGAAATTAAAAAGGATGCCGAGGGACTTAATGCCTTTTACATAATTCCTGCACTTTCAGGAGATTCAATACTCTCGCTTTTCTCAACACACCCACCTGTTGAGAAACGGATAGAAAGACTCGAGAAAATTTCAAGAGAACTGGGCATATATTAATTTATTAGTCTATTCATTTCTTTTGTAAGCTTTTTCCGGAGGACAGAAAAATGAGGAGGAGACTAAAAAGGGAGTTTTTAAGAAGTACGGAATTACCTCTTTTTGTTGAGATTGGAGAAGGACCAAGAAAGTATATTGGAGATATAATCGAAAATCTCGAGCTTTCAAATGTTTTTCTTTTGTCAGGAAAAACATCATACGAAGTTGTAGGTTCAAAAATTGAGGAAAGATTGAAAGAATTCATTTCAGGTACTCATTTTGTAAAATCACCACGAATGAACGAGGTCAGAGAGCTTGTTATCGAACTGGGTTACAGAGATGTGGATGGTGTGATGGGAATCGGCGGTGGAAAGGTTCTCGACGTCGGAAAAGTACTGGCATCAGAACTCAATGTGCCATTTATAAGTGTTCCAACTGTTGCTTCACACGATGGAATGGCATCGCCAATTGCAAGCTTCAAGGAAAATGGAAAGCCCGTATCTGTGACTGCAAAACCACCAACTGCCGTGATAGCAGATCTGGTAATTCTGAAACACAGCCCAATCAGACTTCTGAGATCGGGGTATGGAGATCTCGTCTCAAACATAACTGCAATTAAGGACTGGATACTCTCAAGAGAGAAAACTGGAGAGAACTATGACGAGATTGCAGCAAGTATGGCCGTCATGCCTGCAAACCTTTTGCTCAATGCTGCTGAAAAATTAGATTTAAAGGAAATAATCCACCTTACTATGCTGATAAGAGGTCTGATTCTGAGTGGTGTGGCGATATCAATCGTTGGAAGCAGTCGACCGGCAAGCGGGGCGGAGCATAAATTCAGCCATGCTTTAGATTTTCTCGGTATTGGAAATGGAACCCATGGAGAACAGGTTGGAATCGGAGCCATTATTATGGAATATCTGCATGAAAAGCACTATGGAAACGGTAATTGGGAGATAATGAAATTCTCACTTGAGAAAATTCAGGCCCCGACAACCGCTAAAGAAATTGGACTTACTAAGGAGCAGGTAATTCAGGCACTCAAATATGCGATGAAGATAAGGGTGAAAAGATATACGATACTGGAAGACATAAAACCCGATGTAAATGAACTCGAGGTTGCTATTACAAAAACAGGCATTGCCTGAATGCAGTTATATAGGAGAGAGCATTACCTAAAAATTATTTAAAATATTAAATATTACTTAAAATAGAAATTTTCGCTAATGCAGAACTGAAGTACTAAGGTTGCTATTAATTTAATGTGACCTGATTTTTGCAAGAGGTTGGTCAAATAGGGGTTGTTCAGATTTAGGTTCAAACCAGCCCAAGAAATTCAAGAGCCTCAATCACCCCTTCACCATCTTTCTTAGATGTCACAAGATCGGCCACTTCCTTCAACTTTATATCAGCATTCGCAACTGCAATACCAAATCCTGCCATTTTTAGCATATCTATATCATTTTCTGAGTCTCCTATAGCCGCAAATTCCTTTGGATTCATTTTTAATTCCTCGCAGATATATTCAAGAGCTTTTCCTTTGCTGACTCCTGCATCAGTAATATGGTATGCAAACCCAGAATCGATTAGCCTTACTTTCGTCAAACCTTCCTTTTCAAGAATTTTTCTGCCCTCTTCAAGACTAAAGTTTCTCCTCAAACAAACTTCAGACTTTCGATACTCAGAATCAAGAAGTTCGATGTCAAAATAATTTCTTAAAACTTCTGCTGCTTTCAAGCATTCAACAATGTCACCAAGGATGACGTCCTCTCCATCGTATTCAAACCTCACAACCCCCCCATTTTCACAGATTACTATATCCGAGACTCCTATCAACTTTGCTGCTGATCTGGCATAACAAGATATATTTCCCGTTGAAAGAACCACAGGTATCTGTAGTTTCCGAATCACATTAACAGCATCACAGTTTAAACTTCGGTTTTTGAAGGTAATCGTCCCATCTATATCAATCGCAAGTCCTTTCACTTTGAAAACCATAAAATGAAAAATTACTGAGTGCTTATATCCGTTTTGAAAAATTTTGAGAGGCCAGTCAATACCAGTCAGTATCAACATGATATAATGCCATATCCATAAATGTTTAATGATTTAGTCCTTACTACTCCAACACATACTTTAAACATAACAATATCAGCTTATTGCTGGCTTACCGAAATCTTCAAGTACCCTTCATAATGCAATTGCTATTATGGAAGTAAGAGCATTTTATGAAGTGATAAAACCAAAACAAACAACATTATTGATGATTACTTGCACGATCTCATATTTCGTTGCTTCAGGTTACAGTTTCAATCTTATCAAAATTTTTGAGGTGTTTTTGGCAGTGTTTCTCGCCGTAGCAGGAACAACGGCATTGAACATGTGGTTAGACAGAGACGTCGATATTTTGATGCCCAGGACAATGAGAAGACCTGTTCCTTCAGGAAGGTTATCTGATAGAGGTTGCGCTGCTTACGGGAGTGTTCTTTTCCTCGCAGGATTTTTGATTGGATATTTGATTAACGTTTATGTTGCAATTATACTTGCTCTTGGTCTTTTTTTCGATATCGTAATCTACACGATTTTGCTTAAAAGAAAAAGCCCATACTCAATCGTGCTCGGTGGGTTGGCGGGTGCAATGCCATCTCTTGCAGGATGGACTGCTGCAAAAGGTTATTTTGATGCTGCCGGGTTAATTCTGGCTGCCATCGTTCTTCTCTGGATTCCTGCACACATCTGGTATCTTTCAATGCACTTTGAAGAAGATTACAGGAGAGCAGGCATACCTATGCTGCCCCTGATTATTGGTATGGAAAGAGCATCGTGGGTAATTGTTTTCAGTGTTGGGCTAATGTTAGCCATGGTCTCTATTCTTTTCTTGTTGCTTCCGTTTGGTCCAGCATACCTCATAACATCGGTGATAGTAACATCCTATTTCCTCTACAAGGCAGTGATGTTTGCTAAATCTCCGAGCAAAATAGGAGCGAGAAAAATGTATAAACTCGCCAGCATGACTCTGGGAATTATCTATTTCTCCATGTTAATTGGATCCATTGTATGATTTATAGGGTGACCAATATATGATAGGCAGAAAGGAGCTTGAAAAAGCAAGATTGGCTATTCTCAAAGAATGGCAAAAAATGTTGTTTGGTGAGAACTTTAATCCCGCAATCGAGGTGGCAGAATATCTTGAGGATTGCACTTCCCGAATAGTAAGAAAAGTAATTGATATTTATTCAGGAAAGGGTCACGGCGGTGTCGAGGAAGCTATTGACGATCTTATGAGATACCTCGCAACCGATAAAAACCTGACCCCGGGCCAAGCGGTTTCAACTATTATCAACCTCAAGAACATAATCCACGGAATGTTTCCTCAGATGGAACTGGATGAGTTTTTAAGACTGGATACCATAATTGATAATCTTGCGTGTCTGGCATTTGATTCCTATTCAGCGCTGCGAGAAGAGATATTCGAACTGAGGCTTGAAGAGAAGGATAAAGAGAAAAGAATGCTCGAGCGTTCTATAGAGCTTGCTCTTGAAAATCAGGAATTCTACGACAACATTATAATTAAATGATTCTCTGATACCCAAGACCCATGCTCTCAAATTGATTCAGGAAACAATATTTATAGCACTCCCAAGAACATATCCCCATGAAGAAGATTATCGCCCTATCAGATACACACATGTCAACCTGGAACCCTCCAGAATCACTTTCAGATTCAATTGAAAAATCAGATATCGTGACTCATTCAGGAGACTTTACATCTTATAAATCATATAAAGACCTGAGCAAAATCTGTGAACTCAAAGCAGTACACGGGAACTCTGATGACGATAGAATAAAGAGAGAGTTACCTGAAACGGATACTTTCAGGGTTGAGAAATTGAATTTTGGTATTGTTCATCAGGGAAATTACCTTACAAGATTTGATGACCTTGCATATAAGGCTTTAGAACTGGATGTAGATGTTCTAATTTTTGGTCATATTCACAGGTTTGTTGTTGAGAAAATTGGAAAAGTTGTTCTGATCTGTCCTGGTAGCCCTACAAAACCAAGGCTTTCGATTGCAAGCTGTGCAGAGATCACTGTTAACGGATCCAGATTAGATGTAGAAATGAAAATCGTCCAAAACATTTTTTGTGGAACGAATGTTTTTGGTTGTATGAAGAAACAGGTGGGATGATGAGAGTTTTTGTGACTGAAAGTGATGAGGTGCTTTCCAAGATAACTGAAGAAATTCCGGAAGAGAAAATGATAACCATAATCAAGAAACATGGAGATAGAGACAACATCGAGATAAAAGCGGTATCAAAGAATGCTGAAATATCATTTAAATCTCAGAATATAAGCCTCAGAAATGTACTTGAAATTGTTGCAGACCTTGGCTATGAGTATGCAACCATCAAAAACTTTGATGAGTTCGAGATAAAAAAATGTACAGATTACACGGTTGTAAGCAATATTCAGGATCTTTCAAAGTGCGAGGAATTCGAGACACTGAAATCTCTCATCCAAAAAGTTAAGGGATCAGAGAGTTCGGACAGATGCGGTGCAATAGGTGTTTTCATTGGTTTTGTAAGAAGAATTTCTGACGAAAAAGAGAGTAGAGAAGTCCTAAGACTTGAATATGAAGCATACAGTGATATTTTTGATTACAAGCTCAGAGAAATTGAAGATATCCTCAAAAATTATGATGGGGTTGAGGAAGTCAAGATTTATCATAGAAAAGGAACTTTACATCCTGGAGAGGATATAGTATATGTAGTTGTTATGGGAAGGCACAGAAAAGACATCTGGCGACCCCTTACTGAAAGTATGGAAATAGTCAAAAAAGAACTTCCAATCTGGAAAAAGGAAATCTATGTTGATGGGGAAATCTGGATTCATGACCTGCATACACAGCAGAATCCAGAATAATCTGTTACTTCCATTTTCAAATCGATCAACTGATTTTTTAAAAATATTACCTGAGAATCTTAAAAAATGAATTAAAGATTTGGAGTGGGGTAGGTTTTTATTGCATATAGCGGGGCGTGGATTTGAACCACGGATCTGCGGGTTATGAGCCCGCCGGGATTACCTGGCTACCCCACCCCGCTTCACATCTTCTAATCAGTCTGAGTTATTTAAGTTTTTGGTGATGTTTCTGTTACAACTACCAGCTACCTGGCATTCAACAGATGTGTCTCAGTTTATCTACATATATACACGCACAAAATTTCGTTGAATTAGCATTAATTAATGTTTTACCAGTTTTAATGTTTTACCAGTTTTTTTCTTCTTTAAACGCTGTTATCAATTTAACAGAGTTGACTCCCTTTAAAGCATTCAGTCTACCAACCATCTTTTTTATTTTAGCCATATCTCCCTTGACAGTTATCATCTCGAGGCAGTTCTCACCATCAAGATGTATATGCATGGTGGTAGTTATCACATCGCCAAAATCATGCTGGAGGGAAATAATTGTGTCGGTAACACCCCTGTAATTGTGTTCGTAAATTACGCTTACAACCCCAATTATCTCTCCGCTTTCCCGTTCAAGCCATTTGTATTCGTGAATATACATCCTAATAGCATCCCTGATAGCTTCAGACCTAGAGGAATATCCCCTGGAGCTAATTATAGAGTCGAATTCCTCTAAAAGGTTTTTTGGAAGACTGACACCGATTCTTGTAATACCCTCTTCCATACCTTGCAGTTATTAAATCAATATAAAAAGGTTTTTAAATACTAAAGAAAATGAAAAAGGCTTTTAAAGCAAATTTCGGCTATTTGGGTTTTTTATTCCTGTTCTCTGTATGCATCAAGAACAGCATTTACTATTTTTTCTCTCGCCTCTCTGCTTGAAGGGTGAAACACATCCTGAAACGACCCATCTTTTCCTTTTCTACTTGGCATACTAACCCAGAGTCCATTCTCCCCTTCCAAAACCTTCAAACCCTTAACAACAAATTCATTGTCTAAGGAGACCGAGGCATAAGCCTTAACAGCCCCTTCACCTTTCGATTTATATATTCTAACTTCCGTTATTTCTACCAATTCTAACTCCTCCTTGTTTTGTTTGGTTCGCACATTCTTTGCACCCAGTTTATATAAACTTTGTTGTGATTATGATTTCGAATGCTAATATATGGCAGAGTTGTAAAAGTACAATCCTACAGCTTCACGCTATGATTTAAATTCTGAAAAATGATTCAGGATTTTTAAAGGCTATTCTTACTACATCTGTCCTGTCAATATCGTTCTGGAGCAGAAACTTTACGATTTTGGATGTGGACAAATAATCGGAATCGCTGAACCCGGAATCGCTGTTAATCATTATTCTTTCTGAACCATAATTCTGCAGAATACTGAGAACATCTCTCTCAGAAAGTTTTCCCTCCTGTACAGTTAATCCAACATGATATCCCTTCCTCCATATATCCTGAAAGGTATCCAGAGCCGCATGATCTACAACAGCAAGACCTTCTGGAAATGAGATTTTCTCGAGGATTTCCAGAATTTTAGAAGTTGCAAGCGATTTATTTGATCTGGGGGTGTGGATGATGCACGGAATGTCTCTTTTCTTTGCAATTTCCAGCTGTTCTCTGAGAACTTCAATCTCCATCTCGTTCATGATCTCAAGTCCGATTTCACCAAATGCAACACAGTTTGTATCGATCTCCATGTAGTCGAGCACCTTTCCATAATCAGGAGGAATACACCTCGGATGGATTCCGATAGCAGGGAAAATATTTATCCCAGCTTTTTTAGCTCTGTGAGTTTCAAATTCCTCAATTTTTCTGAAAAGATCTATTAACGTTCCCGAAAACTGTGGCTGAACCGGATAAAAAGCGCAGGTGTTTGCATATCTGATTCCCGATTGACCCATTGCTTTGAGTTCATCAATACTTCTCCCTTCTGAATGGATATGTGTATCATACACAACAATCTCCATGCAAAAAAGTAAATCCTCAAATAATATAAACTTTCTACTATGCTGAGGGGTTATATAGGTGTGATATGGAATGAGGCTGTTTGAGAGGCTTTTTGCCTATGTCTGGGGGAGCGCATTTATGGATTCTTCGAATTCATATGTCATTCGTGATGAGACGACAGTAATAATTGATCCCGGATGCTACAAGAGTTTCACAAACCTGTTTGGCCTCATTAAGAATGACAGGATGGAGATTTCAGATATCGATCTCGTTTTGAATACCCATTTGCACAAAGATCACTGTGAATCAAATCCAATTTTCCTGAAAAAAGGTGCTTTACTGGCCTTTCATGAATCAGAAGTTGCGCATACTTCCTATAATTACAGAGCAGATTTTCGCCTTGAGATTGATAAGTTCCTGAATACAGGAAATCTCGATTTAGAAATAATCCATACTCCCGGACATACTCCAGGGAGTGTTTCCGTATGGATCCAGGAATATGATGCAGTAATAACAGGTGACCTTATTTTTGAGAACGGTCTTCCAGGAAGAACAGATCTCTATGGCAGTAACACTAAAGAGATACTAAAATCTCTTGAAAAAATACAAGAACTTGAAGCTGATTACATTTTGCCAGGACACGGAAGAATAATGAACGGAAAGAGTGGAATTAAAGCTCTGTTCGATAAAGCAATACATATTATAAGCAACAGACCTGAAGATTGAAATAATCCGTTATTTTTTATCATCGAGAATCATTTGAATAAAAATACCTCTGAGATAACTTTCTTACCATCCAGAAAGGTTATCTTTAGTTTGGTCAATAGCAAATTGATGCACGTTACTCTTGACAGATTTTTTCCATTATTTCATAAACATGAAGACAAGGGATTTGATGAGAAGAACGCAAATTACCTGATATTTCTTGAAGAAATGGAAAAATATCACAGTCTTTTACTGGAAAAGGTTGAGGATATCTACAAGATAGCAAAAGAGGCCAGAAAAAAAGGGTTCGATCCCGAACCGGATGTCGAGATCCCAGTAGCAAGAAACATGGCAGAAAGAGTTGAGAAGCTCTTAGGTATCCCGGGTATCGCTGACAGAATTTCCGAACTGGAGAAATCCGGGGAAAGCAGGGAAAAAATTTGTTTTATAGTTGCTAAGGATCTTGTTGAGGGGAAATTCGGAAATTTTGATGTGCTGGATGCTATTGATAAAGCTGTTAGAAGTGCTGTTGCAATTCTCACCGAAGGTGTCGTTGCTGCACCAATAGAAGGTATTGCAAAGGTAAAATTGGATAAAAATCATGATGGTAGTGATTTCCTAAAAATATATTATGCAGGACCAATAAGAAGCGCAGGTGGCACAGCCCAGGTAATATCAGTCCTTGTAGGAGATTATGTGAGGAGACTGAGCGGAATAAACCGATACATTCCTACAGAACAGGAGATCCTGAGGTACATCGAAGAGATTCCACTATATAAGAAGGTTGCGAACCTGCAGTATGTGCCCTCCGATGAGGAGACAAAGCTCATCGTATCTAACTGTCCAGTATGTATTGATGGTGAGCCGACAGAAGATGCTGAAGTCGCGGGTTACAGAAATCTGCCTCGAGTGGAGACGAACAGAGTCAGAGGAGGAATGGCACTTGTAATTGCTGAAGGGATAGCACTGAAGGCTCCAAAGCTCAAGAAAATAGTGGATGAGCTTAAGATAGATGGATGGAGCTGGCTTGACAAACTTATCAATAAAGATCTGAATGATTCAAAGTCCAAATCCGATGGTTCTGCTGGATCGAATGAAATGGAAGCGATTAAACCTAAGGAGAAGTATTTATCAGACATTGTAGCTGGAAGACCTGTTTTCAGTCACCCATCAAGAAAAGGCGGATTCAGGCTGAGATATGGGAGAGCAAGAAACTCAGGATTTGCAACAGTGGGTATTAATCCAGCGGTTATGGTAATAACAGGAAACTTTCTGGCCGTTGGAACGCAGGTCAAAATCGAGAGGCCGGGGAAAGCTGGAGGGGTTGTACCGGTAACATCAATCGATGGGCCAACTGTAAGGTTGAAAAATGGTGATGTCATAAAGATAAATTCAGTTAAAAAAGCCCTACTTTACAAAGATCAGGTTGACTCCATCCTTGATATCGGCGAAATTCTCATAAACTTTGGTGATTTCCTCGAAAATAACCATCCACTACTTCCAGCTTCTTACACATATGAATGGTGGCTACAGGAAGTGGAGAGAATAATTCCAAAGGGAGATTACAGAGACATTGATGAAGAAACGGCCCTCAAGCTCTGTGACAACTTCAGCATTCCCCTTCATCCCGATTATACATACTTGTGGCATGATATTTCACTTGAAGAATACTCTTACCTAAGAAATTTTATTTCAGATAATGGAAAAATAGAGGGGAAGTATGGAAAAAGCGCTCTTGTTATTCCAGAAGACAAGAAAGTGAAAGATATTCTTGAAAAATTGCTTATAGAACACAAATACCGAAATGAAGCTTACGTTCTAGAGAAATGGAAGGTTTTTGTCAGATGTCTGGGGTTAAATTATGAACTTAAATCAAATAAAAAGATAAATTCGAACTCAGAAGATGTTTTAAGTGTCGTCAGACATCTTTCTGGACTAGATGTCAGAGCTAAAGCGCCCAGCAGGATTGGAGCAAGAATGGGCAGGCCAGAAAAAGCACGAGAGAGAAAAATGAGTCCACCACCACACGTTCTCTTTCCGCTCGGGCAGGCAGGAGGGAAGACAAGAGACATTAAAAACGCCATTAATTTTACAAGCTCGTACAACTCCGCAAAGGGTCAGATATACGTTGATCTTCCGATTAGAAAATGCGAGCGCTGTGGTAAGGAGAATATATGGTTAAGATGTGACTGTGGGGCACTTACAAAGCAACTCAACTTCTGCAATAAATGCAAAATAACAACCGAAAATAAAAGTTGTCCGAAATGTGGTGGAGAGGTCAACGGGTTCAGGAAAAGGGGGATAAACGTCAGAAGCCTTTATGAGAAGGCACTCCAGAATTTGAATGAAAGAGACATCTATTCGACAATAAAGGGAGTAATCGGGCTTACCAACAAAAATAAGGTCGCAGAGAGATTGGAAAAGGGTATTCTCAGAGCCAAACATGAAGTTTACGTGTTCAAAGATGGTACAATTAGATATGATATGACAGACCTTCCTCTGACGCATTTTAAACCATTTGAGGTTGGGGTGAGCGTTGAAAAGCTCAAAGAATTAGGTTATGAATATGATTATAACGGTAATCCTCTCAAGCGAGAAGACCAGATTGTAGAACTCAAGCCACAGGATATCATACTCGCCATGGATGCCGCAAAGTATCTGCTAAAGGTATCCCACTTTATTGACGAATTACTTACCAAATTTTATGGGCTGGAGCCGTTTTACAACGCAAAAAGCATAGAAGATCTCATAGGGCATCTGGTAATTGGTCTCGCACCCCACACATCAGCAGGTGTACTTGGAAGAATAATTGGCTTCTCAGATGTTCTTGCAGGATACGCCCATCCGTATTTCCACGCAGCAAAAAGGAGGAACTGTGACGGGGATGAGGATTGTGTAATGCTCCTTCTTGACGGCTTGCTCAATTTCTCAAGACATTTTCTCCCCGAGAGAAGGGGGGGACAGATGGATGCTCCACTCGTGCTAACAACAATCATAGATCCCCGAGAAGTTGATCACGAAGTACACAACATGGATATTACCGAGAGATATCCTCAATCCTTCTATGAAGCTACATTGAGATGTGCACATCCCAAGGAGTTCGTCGGAGAGATTGAGAGGGTTGAAGACAGGCTTGGTTCAGAGAACAGGAATTTCGGACTTCGATTCACCCATGACACAGAAAACATAGCTTCAGGAGTAAAGGAGTGTGCATACAAGTTCCTGAAAACTATGCAGGATAAGGTAACCGCCCAGATGGTGCTTGCAGAGAAATTACTGGCTGTTGATGAGGATGACGTTGCTGAAAGAGTCATATCAAGCCATTTCCTGCCAGATTTAATTGGAAATCTAAGGGCATTTTCAAGACAGGAGTTCAGATGTGTCAAATGCAATACAAAATACAGGAGAGTTCCCCTTGCAGGAAAATGTCTGAAATGTGGTGGAAACCTTACACTCTCTGTTCACGAGGGTTCAATTAAAAAATACCTTGAGATGTCCAAATTTCTGAGTGAGAACTACAGAGTGAGCGAATACACCAAACAGAGGCTGAAATTGATTGAACTTGAAATCAATTCCCTGTTCGAAAATGAGATTAAGAGACAGGTTAAAATAAGCGACTTTTTCTAAGCAGAACGATGAACATGATAATCGCCAGATACGATGAGATAGGCCTGAAAAGTAAATTCGTCAGAAGGGAATTTGAAAACATTCTTGTTCAGAATATAAATAGAGTTCTTTCCAGAGAGAAATTTGGAAAAAACAAAGTTTCAAGAGAGCCTGGAAGAATTTACATATACTCAAACGATAGAAAAGTTGCAGAAAGGGTCTCGAAGATATTCGGAATAGCTTCTACAGCTGTAAGCGAGAAAAAAAAGTTGGATCTCGAAGAAAACGCCGAATATATTGCAGAATTGTGGAGAAACAAGCTTGGAAGTGATAAGAGTTTTGCTGTAAGAGTTAAAAGAAAAGGGAAGCATGACTTTACATCCATGGATGCTGCAAAAATTATCGGGAAAAGTGTGAGAGAAGTTACAGGAGCCAGAGTGGACTTAAAAAACCCGGATAAAGAGATAATTATTGAGATCAGAGATGACAGCATATATATTATAACTGAAACATTCAAAGGCTATGGTGGATTGCCCACAGGAACTCAAGAAAGAGTATTATGCTTATTTTGCGATGAAAAATCTTTCCTTTCCACATGGTATGCCCTTAAAAGAGGATGTGATATCGATGTCATTTACAATCCTGAACTGAAAAATTATGTGGAAAAAATCCCTTACTGGGCCGCCTACAGAAAAATCAATTTTGTGGAATCTGGACTTAATTTAGAAAACATGCTTTTAGAGAGTTTCAATATGGAGTTAAAGGGTATTTACTGCTCATTAACCTTGGAGGAAATCGAAACATACATTGAAATTCTAAGAGAACGTAGAATGCCAGTATTTACACCACTAATTTCATTTGATAAAACAGAAATCGAGAGAAAAATTGAAAACCTTTTAAGAATCAAATAAATGAGATAAAATGAGCAGGAATTTTAAAGTTCAGATTATGGGTGCCGGAGCGATAGGCTCACTTTTTGGTGCACTCATTCAGCTGAGCGGTTACGATGTACATTTTGTTGCAAGGGGGGATCAACTCGAGGCTCTAAGCAAAAATGGGCTGATGATGACAGGACTACTTGAGAGGAAAATCGACATTGATGCGAGCAATGAACCTGAGGATGCTGATATTACCATCGTGGCTGTTAAAGCCTATGACACTGAAAATGCTGCTAAACAGCTATCGACAGTTGATTGTGGTGTTGTATGTACAATTCAGAATGGTATTGGAAACAGAGAAAGGCTTTCAAAATACTTGGATAAGGTGTTAGGGGGAACCACAACCTACGGTGCAAACGTGATAAAGCCAGGAGTTATTAATTTCGCCGGCCGTGGGATCACCTATGTTGGAGAAGATGGACACATAAGTGAGGAAGCCTTAATGATAGAAGAGGTTCTGAAATCAAGTGGAATCGAATGTAAGGCCGTCTCGGATATATCTCTGAAAATATGGCAAAAAGCTGTGATAAATGCGGCAATCAATCCCCTGACAGCAATCTGTCAGATCAGAAATGGAAAAATTATAGAAATACCGGAACTCTGGATAATAGCTGAGAAAATTGTGGAAGAAGGGGAAAGGGTAATGTCAAAACTTGGAATGGAGGTTTCAAATTTATCCGAGATCGTAAGAGAGGTGGCATTGAAGACTGCAAACAACAGATCGTCCATGCTCCAGGACATTCAGAGGGGGAAAAAAACCGAAATAGATTATATAAATGGGGAGATAGCCAGGAAGGCAGAAGAAGTTGGAGTTGATGCAACCTTCAACCGAATTTTAACACTGCTCGTAAAGGGGGTAGAAAAAGCGAATGGTATCGATCAATGAAATTTTGCATGTGTTTATCCTCTCCGCTCTACCAGTATCCGAACTCAGAGGGGGGATACCACTAGCCATATATTACGGAATGAATCCTGTAGAGGCATACCTCCTTTGTATAGCAGGTAATGCATTCCCGGTTCCCTTTTTACTGCTCTTTCTTGAGAAGATTAGAATGCTTGCTGAAAGATGGTCTTTCACTTCAAAATTTTTCAGGTATATTATGGACAGAACAGAGAAAAAAAAGGGAGTTATAGAAAAATACGGTTATGCTGGTTTAACTATTTTTGTTGCCATCCCTCTACCCATTACCGGAGCCTGGACGGGAAGTTTGCTTGCATTCATTCTCGGTCTTAAAACCTCCAAATCCTTTTTATTCATATTCTTAGGGATACTTATTGCAGGTATAATTGTGGCCCTTACTTCTATCGGCTTGATCAGCCTTTTCTAGCTCTTTTTGTTTTTTTTGTGTGTTGGTGTGTTGATGGCTTTTGGCGGCATATATTACAGATTGAACCGAAGTGAGCAAAATTCGAAACAAATCCAATATTATATCTAAACCACAGTAACTCATAATCAGTTCATCCAAAAAACTTTAAAACCTCCCATTGTTTTTGGGTTAGCGGTGATGGAAATGACACACAATATACCAGTGAAAGAAGTAATGACGAGAGAGGTGTGTACAGCATTAACTGATGAGTCATTACTCAACGCCTCGAGAAAAATGATAGAGTATGGTGTGGGTAGTATAGTTGTTATGGAAAACGGAAATCCAATTGGCATTGTTACAGAGAAAGATATGCTCGAGAAAGTGATTTCCAGAAACAGGGTGCCCTCAGAGGTTTTTCTAAAAGATATTATGACTTCACCCTTGATTGTAATCGCACCATCAAAGAGTTTAAGAGAAGCTGCTGAAATAATGCTCAAAAAAGGTATCAGAAGGCTTCCTGTAGTGGACGGAGGTGAGCTTATAGGCATTATTACAGATAACGATATTCTCAGCGTTTCCTTGGACCTTATAGAGTCGCGAGAGATTGAAGATTATAAAAGACTGATCAAGGAGAACTCATTTGGTTTTGAGGATGACTTTAGTTTTGGAAAATGTGAAAAATGCGGTAAGCTGACAGAAGAGCTGCAGGAAGTAGAAGGTTTGAAACTCTGCGAGGACTGTGCAGAGCTTATTCATGAATAAACCGATCACCAGTTCATTCTAATTTATGGGGGGTATTGATGATAAATAAAGGAAGTTTTTCTCGTGAAAAACCTGGAGTAAAGTCCAAAAAGTCATCAAAGAGACAAAAACCAGGAAGCGTGATGGAAATTTGCACGACCAATGTTGTGGCAATTCCTCCTACCTCAACCATTATGACCGCAATGAAATCAATGATCAAATACAACTTTAGAAGAGTTCCGATAGCAGACCCTGGAACAAAAAGGCTGGAGGGCATAATGACCGTCACAGATATAATTAATTTCTTTGGGGGAGGCAGCAAATACCAGATAGTTCAGGAAAGGTACAGTGGAAATTTGATGGCTGCAGTGAATGAAGATGTCGAGGAAATTATGGAAAAGGACGTTATTTCTGTCGATTTTACATCATCATGGGATGAGGCTATCGAACTTATGCTTGAAAAAGCTGTTGGAGGATGTCCGATAGTCGATAAAGAAAACACCATCATGGGGATAATTACTGAGAGAGATGTGATAGAATATCTATCCCAGAATGGACGTCTCGATGGCTATGTTAGGGATTACATGACTCGAGGTGTCATAACCGCATCCCCAGACACCACGATTGAAGAGGCAATGAAATTGATGATCTCCAAAAGGATGAGAAGATTGCCTATCATTAAAGACGGGATACTCGTAGGACTTATTACTGCAAGAGAGATTTTACGGTATTTCGGGACAGGTGAGGCTTTTAAAATGCTAATTACTGGAGATATCAGGGATGCGCTAAATAAACCCGTTTCTTACATACTTTCCAACGAGAATCTGCAGGTATATAAAGAACCTCTAACTTTCAAACCTGATTCAAAGATTTCAGAACTCGTTCAGGCCATGAAAGGTCAGGGATATGGTGTTGCTTTAATTGTGAACAACGGTAATCTTGAAGGAATTATTACGGAGAGAGATATTGTAAGGTTCCTCTACTCGAAAATTAAAAAATGAAATTTGTTGCTGATGCATTAAACCTCTCCCCTCCAGCTGCTGGAAGACTGGAGGAGAGAAATATTCTAAGATCAGCATTTATAAAACACCCTTTTTTCCCCGATGTTCTGGAAGCTTATAAACTTGAAAAAAAATTTGGGGAATTCGAAGAGGGAACTTTTATCGCGAGAACCATAGATGGTTTAGCGGTCGTCAGAGGATATCCAAAGATCAGAAGAGCGCTGACCCTCTACCCAACAATAAAAAAACATTTCAAAGGTGAAGTTGCAATTGAGGAGAAAATGAATGGATATAATGTCCGAATAGTACATTTTGGTAAGAACATTTATGCATTGACTAGAAGAGGGTTTATTTGCCCCTATTCTACTGAAAAATCCCGTGAATTGATTAATTTTGATTTTTTTAAAGATAATCCTGGGCTGATGCTGTGCAGTGAGGCTGTCGGTGAGGAGTCTCCCTTTGTTTCCAAAAAAATATATGGTATTAAAAATCTGGATTTTTTCGTTTTTGATATAAGAGAGAGGAGAACAAACAGAGCTTTACCGATTAAACTTAAAGAAAAGCTCTCAGAAGAATACGGGTTCAAAATTGCCCAAATTCTTGAGACATGTGATGTTTCTGCAGCCCATAGGGTTTGCAGGGAGATAATAGACGATCTCGGCAAGAATGGAAGAGAGGGTATTGTCATAAAGGATCCAGAGATGAACAAAGCGCCGATCAAGTATACGACAAGTCAGTCAAACAGTTCTGACCTCGAGTTTGCATTTAGATTTTTCAACGATTATGGGAAGGATTTCATGATGTCCAGAATAATCAGAGAGGCTTTCCAGAGTTTCGAATTTGGAGAGAATCCCGCTGAACTGGAGAAAAGATGTCAGAGGTTGGGAAAAGCAATTCTTGAATCAATGGTCAAAAGCATCCGAGATGTCAGCAAGGGAAACAAAGTTGTTGAACACCATAGATTGAGATTCAGAAATTATGAAGTTCTGGATCTTTTCAAAATGCATGTCAAGAGGATGGGTGTTGAAGCTGTATTTTCGGAGCCTCAAATTGAGGATGGAATGTATGTTATAGACTTTTACAGGATAATGGTGAGCACAACAGATAAGATTTCACATCACCTCAAAGGGAATCTCTGGTAGTATCCCCAGTTGATTTTGTTTATCTATCCTATCAATTTACAGCGCTTAAATGTCTTAAATACTGAATACTGGAATTATGAGAATACTAAGATCAAACATTAAGCACCGATCCTAAACCAACCTTTAAATTGTCAAAGGTCGCCATGGTTTTATGGTGAGATATGCAGGCATAGATCCCGGAACATCAAGTTATGATATTTTCGTTATGGAGGATGACAAACCTCTAAAAAAGATAGAGATCCCAACATCCCTTGTTCGTGATGATCCGCAATCATTTTCTGAAATTTTTAATGAACTCGACGCCGATGTGATTACAGGTTTATCTGGATACGGTATGCCGGTAAAAAGATTTTCTGAACTGAAAAAAGAGGATATCTTTATGATGACTCTCAATACTGACCCGGAAAGTACAATTGGGATGCGATATCTGGTAGAGATGGCTTCCCAACTCGATCTTAACATATATACCATACCTGGAGTGATTCACCTCCCAACCGTCCCAGAGTACAGAAAAATCAACAGAATCGATATGGGGACTGCGGATAAATTGTGTTCGGTTATTCTTGGAATGTATCAGCTTTCAAAAGAGGTCGAGATCAACAAACAAAATTTTATACTCGTTGAATCCGGATATGGGTTTAATGCATTTATTTCTGTCAAAAATGGGAAAATAGTGGATGGTCTTGGGGGGACGTCTTCGTTTCTATCCTTTTCATCGACAGGAGCAATTGATGGTGAGCTTGCTTACATATTGGGGAGTTTTCCAAAAAATTTGCTTTTTAAGGGAGGATTGAGGAGCTATATATCAGATAAGGGATTGGAAGTTGAAAAAATAGAAGATCTATCCGAGGAGGCTATGGAGTGGCTTGTCGAATATTTAATAAAGGGTGTTAGGGCTGTTGAGGTTTCAAATCGAGCTGACACAGTTCTCCTATCTGGAAGAAACTTCTACTGTGTTGAATTCACGGACATCTTCATCGAAGTTGCAGAATCTTTCGGTTATAACTGTACGTTTTTGAGGGGATTTGGTTATGCCAAGCAATCTGCAGAGGGGGCAGCCATTATAGCAAACGGAATTTCAGATGGAGTGTTCAGAGATATAATAGATCATGCTGAAATAATGAATGCTCAGGGAAGTGTTCTTGATTATATTACATCGGACGTAAGAGCATACTTAAAAATCTGAATATTCAGGCTTATCCCAGCTATCAGGGCTTCAAAACCCTGACAAGCTTTCTTTTAAATTCAATTTCAGCCACCCCATTCATCTTTTTAACAGGATTGCCATCTCTGGATATTACCTCGTTAGAATATATTTTTACATTTTCTCCTTCATCGAAACTCAAGGTTTGTGTTACGATCGGTTCAATCCTTCTCATTTCTTCCTTTGTGTATTCAAATACAACTGGTTCGTTTATGCATGCTACAACCGCATCAAAACCGATAAAGGTAGAAAGAGATGCACCTCCAGCAATCCCTTTCCCAAGATACCTTGAATCAGTGGGCGATACGAAAACATTACCAAAAATCCCCTCAATTACTCTCTTTTCTGGTTCCATTTCAGATCCGGAGTGTACTTTTGATTTTACCTTGAGTTTTGCATAAAATTTCCGGGGCTTCTTTACAAGGATTTTATCACCCCTCAAAAAGGCTTCTGCATCGATTTGAACCCTCCTTCCTCCAACAGTACTGAGAATCGTTGATCCCAGGACTATATCATTAAAAGCATAGAAAATCTCTCCGTCAATTTTCAACTGCAAACCATCAATATATTTCTCCTTGAGCTCTGCAGGATTAAAGTCGAGGCGGCACATTAGTGGGCTTACATTCGTCGTTCCAGCAGGTATGCACAAAAGTGGTGTGTCAGCGATTGATGCGTCGCTCATTGTTCCATCCCCTCCAAATATCACAATAGCATCGAGCTCAAGTTCATCCATTTTTTTAACAAGCTCAATAGTATCTTCACTACTGCCCCTAACATTTATTGAGATCTTTTCGACTGTTAAATCAGTACCATGCAGATAGTTCTCCCCCAGTTCACCAGTACCTGCATAGATCTTTTTTGGAGATAGTTTTTTAACTACATTCCAAATGAGTTCTGCATCGGGTCCTTTACCAGCCTTTGGATTCACAATTAAACCTATTTTTTCCACATGATTATCTGAACAAAACTGATTTTTAATAGTTGCTTCTGAACTGGAAAATAAATCAGTGTCACAATTCAAGCGAGACGTGAGGCGCCAAATTTTTAACAATTGTATGAATTGCAACCATACAAATACTGGATCTCCTGAAATCTCCACTTCTCCATATTCCTACCCAACCACTCCTCATTTTAGCAGACTTCACTACATAAGTAGCAGTTCAAAAAATACCTACAGACACCTTTAAGTATATGCTAAATTCACTTTTATTCATGAGAAGGGGCGTTGTGTCAGGATCATTTTACCCATCAGATCGAGAATCTCTCAGTGCAACGATTTCGGAATATGTTTATAATGACCCTGACCCATCGGTTATAGCCTGCGTTTCACCGCACGCCGGTTATGTGTATTCTGGAAGGACAGCAGGTAGAATTCATTCGATTTTACCTGATGTCGACACTTTCGTCATAATCGGCCCGAATCATACGGGTTATGGATCCTTAGTTGCAGTCTCGGTGGACACATGGGAAACCCCTCTCGGCAGGGTTGAAGTTGACACAGAATTCGTAAGAGCAATGCCCCACACGATTGTAGATATAGATGAGATCGCCCACAGGTATGAGCACTCCATAGAGGTGCAACTTCCTTTCCTGCAATATTTGCACGAAGATTTTAAAATTGTGCCAATTTGCATGGGTATGCAAGATGAAGAGACCGCAAAGGAAGTGGCAGGCGAAATAATTGAGGCACAGGAAAAAACTGGCAGAAAGGTTGTTGTTATCGCATCAAGTGATATGCACCACTACCTGCCAGATGGTCAGTGCAGACAGCTCGATGCTCAGGTGATTGAGGCTATAAAAACGATGGATGTCCAGGAATACTATTCAATGATATACAAACTGCAGGCAAGTGTATGTGGTTACGGTACGATTGCTGTTGCAATGAACTATGCAAATCATTTCAAAGCAAGAGCTGAACTGATCGATTATTCCACCAGCGGTGATGTGGCTGATAGAAGTAGTGTTGTGGGGTATGCGGCAATTGCCTTTAGGGTTTAAGGCTGATTTCTTAGAAATGCGTATGTGTGTTTTAGATCTTTAAAAGGTCAATATTTTTAAATAGTCCCCGAAATTATCTTAGCTGATGAAAGCCTCTGCACCTGGAAAAATATTCCTGTTCGGAGAACATGCCGTCGTATATAGAAAAAAAGCTCTCGTCACTGCAATTAATCTCCGATGTTATGCAGAGGTCAGAAAGAGAGAAGGTTTCAGGATCTCATCTCCCCTGGGGATAACAGGTATCGATTACGAAAAACACCCTTATATCAGTTATGCAATTAAAAGGTTCTCAGAATTTAAGAATATAGAGGGAGCAGATATAGAAATAAAAAGCCAGATACCAGTAGCATCCGGTTTGGGAAGTTCATCTGCTGTTACTGTTGCTGTTCTTAAAGCTCTCGATTCCGAGTTCGAGGCTCATCTTACTGACGAGGATATATTCGAAATAGCAAGAAAGGTCGAACTTGATGTTCAGGGAATAGGCAGCGGAACCGATCCTTTCGTGTCAACATTCGGTGGTGGATGGCTCATACCCGACAGAGAACCCGTAAAGATAGGCAATATCGTTTTCCTGGTGATAAACACTGGAATTTCATCAATAACTGGAGATATGGTTAAAAAAGTGGCAAAGCTTAAGGATGAGTTTCCTGATATTGTGGAAGCCATTATGGATGCGATTGGGAGTATTACAATCTCATCAATTCCGGAACTTGAAAAAATGAATCTGAACGCAATATCAAAACTTATGTTCATCAATCAGTGTCTTTTGAAAGCAATCGGAGTGAGTAATGAAAAAATTGATGAGATCGTTTCAGAGCTCAATTCTATGGGCATAGCATCAAAACTCACCGGAGCGGGTGGAGGAGGATGTGTGATTGGTCTCGCCAGTGCAGATATTTTAAGCGACGCAACTAGAAAATTCGATTTGGCATTTTTCGTCAAACCCGAAAAGGAGGGTGTGAAGATTGAAGAATAATTCAAAGAATTCCTCACATGATGTTACAAATACTGAGATCACAATACTCAAAATCGGGGGTTCTATCATAACCGAAAAAACAAAAGGTGTGTTTGAAAAGGCAAATTTAAAAGAAATGAAAAGAGTATCATCTGAAATCGCCAAAAAATCGCAAAATCTAATTTTAGTTCATGGTGCTGGTTCATTTGGACATCCTTATGTTGAAAAATACAATCTAACCATTAAAAAAGATGTCGAAGGTGTGGTCAGAACCCACCTGTCCTGCAAAAAACTCAACACATTATTCTGCGAAAATTTAATCCATGCAGGAGTTTACCCATTCCCCATTCACCCATTTTCCTGTTTCAAAATGGGAAAAGATCTGCGGATAGACATCGGAGTATTCACAGATGCATTACTGGAAGGTATTGTTCCAATTTCACACGGTGATATGGTCTACAACTCAGAAACAAGATTTTTTGAAGTTCTTTCAGGAGATAGAATTGTTTCTGAGCTCGTTAACAGGCTCTCAGAACTGAATTATTCTATCAGGGTGGGAATGGCTACGGATATTGATGGCGTCATATTTGAAGATAGAATTCTGGATGAGATCAGCAACGAGAACGTAAAAACTCTTCTCGACAGTTTTGAGAAAAGAGATGATATTAATTCAGACATTAAATCAGACGTGACAGGTGGCATGAGGGGAAAAATTTTATCACTCCTTGAACCTGCTAAAAAAGCAGACATATACATATTTAATGGAAGGAAAAAAGGTAATGTTCTGAGATTCCTCAATGGAAAAAGTATCGGAACCAGAATAAGATTTAACTCTCAGGAGAGGAAAACAAATGAGTGACCCCAAAAATAGGAAAAATTCTCGGGAGAAATTGAAAGATAAGGAAAATATGACCTCCAGCAGAAAACTTGATCACATAAAAATATGTCTTGAGGAGGAGGTCGAATCAGAATATACAGGACTTGAAGACATTCTCCTTATCAATAACTCACTTCCCGAACTTGACTTCAGTGATGTGATAACTGATGTTGAGTTCCTCGGGAAAAAACTTGCTGCACCATTTATTATAGCCTCTATGACTGGTGGACATCCAGAAACCACTGCAATTAACCGCAATCTTGCAATAGCTGTTGAAGAGTTAGGCCTGGGAATGGGAGTGGGAAGTCAAAGAGCTGCGATAGAGGAGAAAGAGCTTGAAGAGAGTTTTACAGTTGTAAGGGAGTATGCCCCTACTGCATTTATTTATGCAAACATAGGAATGCCCCAGATTCTTGAACATGGTGTTGAGTATGCTGAAAGAGCGGTTGAGATGATAGACGCGGATGCTTTAGCGATTCACCTGAATTTTCTTCAGGAAATTGTACAGCCAGAAGGAAACGTAAACGCTAAAATGGGGCTGAGAGCTTTGAGAGAAGTATGTGAAAGCTTAAAAGTGCCAGTAATAGTAAAAGAGACTGGAGGGGGAATCTCAGAACAGGTAGCAGAGAGAATCAGAGATTGTGGAGCTTCCGCCATTGATGTCGGAGGGAAAGGTGGAACGAGCTGGAGTGGTGTTGAAGTCTATAGAACAGGTGACGAAGTATCTAAAAACACTGGAATTGATTTCTGGGACTGGGGGATACCCACCGCTTTCTCCATTGTCGAATGTAATAGATATCTGCCAGTTATTGCAACTGGTGGTTTGAGAAACGGAGTAGACGTTGCAAAATCAATTGCACTTGGTGCTGAAATTGGAAGTGCCGCACTTCCCTTCTTATTCCCAGCAACGCAATCTTCAAACGAAGTTACAAAAATGCTGAAATACTTTGTGAGAGGATTAAAAATTGCCATGTTTCTCACTGGTTGCAGGAAGGTAAAAGATTTGAGAAATATCCCAATTATCGTTCATGGTAAATTCAAAGAGTTCCTTGAAATAAAGAGAGTTGATGTATCACAGTTTTGCAGTAGGAGGTAATCAAGGGGTAAACCAAGGAGGTAAAATCCTGCTGAAAGATATGCTATGTCAGTTAGGGAGGTGAATCATGTCATCAGACTTAAAAAGGGAGATATTCAAAAGGTCTGAAATCATAGAAAAGGCCATTAGAGAATACCTGCCTTTAAAAAACCCGGAAGGACTTTATAAAGCAACCAGACATCTCTTAAAGGCTGGTGGTAAGCGATTGAGACCAGTCATTTCCCTGATAGTCTCAGAGGCGCTTCTAAAGGATTATACTAAAATTATTCCAGCTGCGGTAGCAATTGAAACAATCCATAACTTTACACTGATCCATGACGACATTATGGATAGGGACGATATGAGAAGAGGCGTACCAACCGTACACCGTTTGTGGGACGAGCCTACAGCAATTCTGGCCGGTGATACGCTTTTTGCAGAGGCATTTTACCTTCTTACACTCTGCGAAGTTGAGAGCGATAACCTCGTGAAGGCAACAAGAATGTTTGCTGATGTTTGCGTGAAGATATGTGAGGGTCAGTATCTCGACATGAGTTTCGAGAACAAAGAGATGGTCGATGAAGATGAATACATTGAGATGGTAACCAAAAAAACGTCTGTTCTGATTGCAGCTTCGAGTGCGGTTCCAGCCGTGCTTTTTGGAGAGGATGAAAAAACCATTAATGCTCTCTGGGATTTCGGGATTATGTGTGGAATCGGTTTCCAGATTCATGATGATGTTCTCGACCTCGTTGGAAAGGACAAAACCGGTAAGGATTGGGGAAGTGACCTTTTAGAGGGTAAAAAAACCCTCATCATTATAAAGGCATTTCAGGAAGGAATGGTACCGGAGATTTTTGGTAAGAAGAAAGCCTCACCTGATGAGATAGAGGAGGCTGTCAGACAACTCCAAGATTGTGGGGCGATTGAATATGCCTCCAGCAAAGCCAACGAATATGTGAGAGAAGGAAAGAAGAAGCTGGATGTTCTTCCCGACACCGATGCAAAAAAAATCCTGCTTGATCTGGCAGACTACCTTATTAAAAGAGAATACTGAGGTGATTAAGTGGTAAACAAGATCAGAGAGATTATTCTTAAATACACTGTATTAAACGCATCAAAATACGGAAAAGCAGATATCAAATCAGTTATGGGAAAAATAATGTCCGAAAAGCCAGAGCTCAGAAGCAGAGCCAAGGAAATTTATCCTCTCGTGGGAGAGGTCATAAGAGAATTCGAGAGTATGGATGGTGGTGAAAAAAGAAGGTTGTTTGAGCTCTATTCTCCTCAGATCAAACCGAAGGAGGAAAAAGAACTCACACTTCCACCCCTGAGTGGTGGTGAGAAAGGAAAGGTTGTTATGAGATTTGCCCCAAATCCAAATGGGCCTCCCACACTGGGTTCTGCCAGAGGAATGGTGGTTAACGGCGAATATGTGCAGATGTATGATGGAAAGCTCGTCCTTAGATTTGATGATACGGATCCAAGAACAAAAAGACCAATGCCTGAGGCATATGAATGGTATCTCGAAGACTACAGATGGCTCGGATACGAACCCGACGTGATAGTGTATGCCTCAAAAAGAATTCCCCTCTATTACAAACACATCGTAAAGCTCATAGAGATGGAGAAAGCTTATGCATGTCTTTGCCCGAGGGATGAGTTCAAAAAATTCAAAGATAGTGGAGTGAGTTGCCCACATCGAGACCTGTCTGCCGAGGAATCCCTGAACATCTGGGAAAACATGCTCAATGGGGTTTTTGAGGAGGGAGAGGCCGTCATCAGGATTAAAACAGACATGCAGCATAAAGACCCTGCGATCAGAGACTGGGTAGCATTTAGGATAATCTACGAAGATCATCCTCTAACAGGAGATAAATTCATCGTTTATCCGACGCTTGATTTCGAGTCTGCAATAGAAGACTATCTAAACGGCACCACTCACATAATCAGAGGTAAAGACCTGATAGACAGCGAGAGAAGACAGAAATACATTTACAGATATTTTGGATGGGAATACCCCCAGACCAGACACTGGGGGAGGGTTAAAATCCACGAATTTGGAAAGCTTTCGACGAGTTCAATCAGATCTGCAATAGAGAAGGGAGAATTCTCAGGATGGGACGATCCAAAGCTTCCAACAATAAAAGCACTCAGAAGGAGGGGTTTTGAGCCTGAAGCCATAAGGAAATTCTTTATTTCACTGGGTGTGGGTGAGAACGATGTTTCTGTCAGCATGAAAAATCTATATGCTGAAAACAGAAAAATTGTTGACCCCGGGTCGAACAGATACTTTTTCGTCAATAATCCCGTCATAATTGAGATCGATAATTTAAGTCCCGAATTGCCCGAAAGGGTCAATATCCCATTAAACCCATCTCAAAATGAGTTTAGAAGTTTAAAAGCATCCAAAAAAGTTTATGTGTCCGATGATGACCTTAAAAGGTTTGAAAACGATGAGATATTCAGGCTAAAAGAATTTTGCAATGTAAAAGTGGTTGATAAAGAAAAACTGGTTTTCAGATTTGTCGGAACGGATATGGGCAAGATCAAGAAGGGAAAGAACATAATACACTGGGTTCCGGTTGAGGAGGCTGTTGATTGTGAAGTTTTGGGCATTGACGTGAACTATTCCGGAAAGGTTGAGAGGAACGTGATAAACGATGTGGGGAACGTTGTTCAGTTTGAGAGGTTTGCTTTCTGCAGAGTGGAGTCCTTTAATGAAAAAGTAATCGCCATATTTGCACACCCATAGTGGTGGTAATATTAATAACCACGTAAAAAAGTAGGTAAAAAATACCCCAATCAAGTAAAAAATCAAACATCAAAATTCAGGTTTTCAAGTTCCTGAAGTTCATTCAACATGCTTTCAATTTCATTTATGTCGTTTATAAGTTCTGTCAGTTCCTGTTCCTCCTGAGTTTCATTCTGAACCTGATTTTCCTGAACGTCTCCAGATGTTTTCTCATTAACAGGTTCATCAGATGTTTTAGTAGTAGAAGTGTGTGTTTCAGTGGGTGTTTGAATTGATTGCTGTGATTCCAGGTCTTTCTTTGCTGTACACCCAAGTACCAGAAGGGCCATTAAAATAAAGACTATTATTTTTTTAACATTTTTCATAGATTTCACCTCCATAGATTTCACCTCCATAGAGTTCATCTCCTACCTCCTGATAGCATTAGTCAACATTCTTACCACAGCCTCATTATATTCCAATCTCCAAAGTCTCATTTCCTGAATATTGGATTGCTGCGCTCATCTCTTCCTCAGGTAACTTCTTTACTCTGTAAATTCCCTCACCATCAAGAAACACTGTGCCTTTTCCTTTCGCAAACAACCTTATGTTCTCACCAGTTATCTCAACAGTAATTCCCTCTCCTCTGACGACTACTTTTCCATCACCCTGAATTGTAACAACTCCCCCTTCAACGATCTTGCTACCATATCCAGTAACACTTACAACCGCATCTTCGGGTGAGACTTTCAGTGTTCCATTACCTCTTACAGTCACAATAGCACTTCCCTTAAATTTTGCAGTTCCGTTTCCTGAGACCCATATCTCACCCGTTTCATTTCCGAAGAAAATCTGGCCTTTTCCTACTTTCATTGACTTAACCTTATATATGAATTCTTTTATGTCACCAAAAGCCATTTTAACAAATTTTGTAGCTTCCCTCATGTATCTGTCAGCTTCCAAGAATTTACCCATATTCCCTGTATTCTTAGCCTCAGTATACTGTTGCATAGCAAGTTCAAGGTTTTCTTTGGCTTTTTCCAGGTTTTCGGAATAATCTACCAGCAACTCTTCAAGTTCGGTTGTGTCTTGTCCTATCTGACTGAGTGCTCCGATCCTTGCTTCAAGTCTAAATTCTACCTGCTCAGCTCTCTGAATTACTTCCTTCAGTTGCATTCCAGCAATCTGACCAACCATGCTTCTTACACTTAATCTTACTTCCATCCATACCTGCTTCATTTCACGAGCATTTTCCCTGAGTTCCTCGGGTGACTGAGATCCATCTATTTTATCCACACACTCCCTGATCCTGACAATATAGCCATCAATTTCATTAAGGAGTTTTTCCTTCTCAGTCTCGTTTATCTTAGATCTTTCCACAAATATCTTCAGCTTTTCAAGCCATCTCTGAGATGTTTCCCCACCAGTATGCAGATACTTCTTTGCATTCTGGAAACCCACCTTGTCTCTTAGATTGAACTTGCCCTTAGCTTTTTTATATTTCTCAAGAGCTTCTTTGTAATTTTCTTTTGCATCCTCATATTTATCCTTAGCATTCTCAATTTTATCAAATGGTGGCTGTGCTGCAACAACCCCTGCCAGTCCGATCAGGATTCCAATTATTGTAACTGCAAACAGAATGTTCATTTTTGATACCATTTTCATCACCTCAATTACCTCTTTGGTTTTTTAATTTTTAAAGATACTTTTAATGATGATGAGGTGTAAAGATGTGTGCAAAAACACCAATGTTCATTAATTCTTCAAAAAGCTTTATAAATGTTTATACCATTTCAAATACCCTTCTGGACTTGAGCTGTAACTCAATGAATGCAGAGCAGCAAATCTCCAGAAGTGATCGATAAGGAAGTAATAAACACTCATATTTACAGCCGGGATTGATCTCAATACCGACCAAAACAAATACAGTTTTGCTAATCTACTATGTCTGCTCCTTCAAGCATCAAACCAGTAAGGTTCTCAATAAATTTTCCATTGTCCGCGATCCTCATAGGTTCATTGGAAAAAATATCGCATGCAAAAACTATAAGATTATCTTTCCGTATGGATATACAAACATCTCTACCAGCTCTTGTGATTAGCTCACCCAGAAGAGCTTTTGTAGATCGGTTACCATTAAGAACCACCTCCCACCCTTTTCCACAGATGTTAAATGGTTCAAAAGCCGCTATTCTATCCACCTCCTCGAAATAGGCAGGCTTTGATTTCATTGATGCTGAAGATAGTATTATTTTCCTGATATCCCCAGCATTTTTTTCTTCATCAACCACCTCTAAATAATCCTCGAGAAAAACCCCATGACTGTTAAGCCAGTGTTTTCCTTTTTTCGACTTTGCAACAAGAGATCTACCATCAGGTTTTATGAACATTACTTTCATTTTGGATAGGCTTGAAACTGCCGGAACTTCCACCTCTGAAGGTTCTTTTAATAGGAAGAAAAGATCATATTTAAAGCCAATATTGCTGACCCAGGATAAATCAGAACTTAACTGTGATACAAAGTCCACTTCAAAATCGATCGATAGTAAAAGTTCATTGAGTTCTCTATACTTATACTCCTGTTCTTCTGTAATGATGAGTGCACTAAAATTCATGAAAAACTGAATTCCAAATAAATATAAAAAGGTTTGTTTATTCTCCAACCATCAAACATTTCTGCACAAAAATATAAAAAAACTAAAAAAGTTCAGAGATTTTCAGAATCTTTAGACTATTCTCCCATTAGAGCATATGCTTTACCAAGTTCTGTAAGCATTATTTTAACATTTTTGCCTTCTCTTTTCATCATTATCAGGCCATCTTCCTCCAGACCTTTCAGGTGATAGCTCATTCTAGCTCTCTGAGCCATATATTTCTTCTGATCACCTGTCCTACCCTCAAGAAGCTCAATCAATCTGTTAATCGATTCGACTTCATCTCCCTGTTCCTGGATGAGCTTCACTATCACCAGTTTATCGTTGCTTATCTTCTTCAGTGGAGGAATTGGTACTTCTACCACTCTCTCAATCCCTACTTCTTCCCCATTTTCGAACTTAGGCAGTGCAATGTATATCCTACTTCCGGAGAGCTGTGCTGCAATATAACATGATATTACTGTTGCCCTTGGAGCGTCTGATGCGTTGATGAGAACTTCATTGCCCTCAGTTAGCTCACGCTTGATTGCTTTCAGAACTTCCAGGGCTGCAGAATAAACATTCAGCCTATCAATATAAATTCGCTCAACCTCAATCAGCACTTTAAGGGTTTTTTCTATATCCTCAGCGTTGTTGTATATCTCCTGTTCACCACTCAGAGTCTTATCCTCCCCGAGGACCAGATATACTTTCTGTATTGGATATCCGCTTATTCTTATGCTATCAAGTAATCTTTCTCTTTTGACTCCAACTGGCATTATATGGACTACTTTACTCATAGTAGTGAGTTATCCTAATAGTTAATAAATTTTTCTATTATTAGGGATATCATAACCAAGATCAAATAAAACAATCTTAAAAGACAAAACTTACTATTTTATTACCAGATAATTAAGAAGACACATTACCCCAAAGTTTTCTGACGAGTTTATATGTTACCAGTATATTAATTTTTCTTTTCTTTTGAGAATTTCTCAAAACATTGAAAAAATCTAAATACAATACTATATAAAATCTTGAATTCTAATTTATTATGTATTATTTGAATTACCTGAAAAGATAAGATTTAAAATCCCTGAAACGAAAAACTGACAGAATGATCAGAATGGAAATTTACGTGAGTGGAGTTGTTCAGGGAGTGGGTTTCAGATATTTCACAAGAAGGATCGCAAAGGAGTTGGGATTGAAGGGTTTAGTGAAAAACTTACCTGATGGGAGAGTTTTTATTGCTGTCGAGGGAAAGAGAGAGCAGATTGAAAAATTCTTATCCGGAATAAGAAGGGGTCCAAGAAGCGCAATAGTCAAAAATGTCGAGGTAACTCAGACTGAAGCCACAGGTGAGTTTGAAGATTTCACGATAGCTTATTGAGGTAGAATTATGCTCGCTAAAAGGATAATCCCCTGCCTTGATGTAACTCTAAACGAGGAGGGTGCGACAGTTGTTAAGGGAATCGAATTTGTGAACCTTAGAGAGGCAGGGGATCCTGTTGAACTCGCGAAGAGATATGATGTTGAGGGTGCTGACGAACTCGTTTTTTTAGACATCACAGCATCACCACATGGAAGAAATACCATGATTGATGTGGTCGAAAGGACAGCTGACCAGGTATTCATACCTCTGACAGTAGGAGGTGGCATAAAAGATATCGAAGATATAAGTTCCCTTCTCTCTGCAGGAGCAGATAAAGTGTCCATCAACACTTCAGCCGTAAAAAATCCGGAATTTATAAGGGAGGCTTCTGAAATATTTGGAAGCCAGTGTATTGTGGTTGCTATCGATTGCAGAAGGAACTTTGAACTCGAGAGGGGGGAGAATTTCGTTACACTTGAAGATGGAAAGAGAGCTTGGTATGAAGTGGTAATTTATGGTGGCAGAACACCAACAGGCATTGATGCAGTTTCATGGGCTAAAAGAGTAGAGGAGTTGGGTGCAGGTGAGATATTGCTGACAAGCATGAACAGGGACGGGACAAAGGATGGGTTTGACATTCCCATCACGCGAAAAATCTCTGAAGAGGTAGGAATACCTGTGATTGCTTCCGGTGGGGCGGGAACTCATGAACATTTTTTTGAGGGTTTTGTGATCGGTAAAGCCGATGCATGTCTTGCAGCAAGCATATTCCATTATCGAGAGATTTCTATAAAAAGCATTAAAGAATATCTCAGAGAAAAAGGGATTAAGGTGAGAATTTAAAAGGATACAGGGTGTTTTCATGGAAATAAAGGAATTCCAGAAAATGATAGAGAACATCTATATTGAAAGAGATAGAGCGAGGGGAAAAGATAAGACGATGTTGTGGATAGTCGAGGAGGTTGGGGAGTTATCAGAAGCGGTTAGAAAGGGAGATATCCCGAGTATAAAAGAAGAAATGGCAGATCTCTTCGCCTGGCTTGTTTCTCTCGCCAACCTGTATGGAATAGATCTCGAAGACGAAGTTTTGAAAAAATACCCAGGGTTCTGTCTCAGATGTGGCAGAAAAGTTTGTGAGTGTGAGACTCTTTGAGATTTGAGGGGTGTAAGATTATGGGATTCTTAATTGTCAATGAAGAGGACATAAAAAGTGGAATCACAACCGATAAATACTTTATCTGGACGGAAAAGGTTCTTAGTGAGAAAAAAGTTAATCCTGTTGTAGTTGCAGAAATTACAACATCTAAATGGGGAGTTTTTTCAGGATTAAATGATGTTCTAAACCTTATGGAGGGTATTCCAGTTGATATTTATTCAATTCCTGAAGGTTGCATTTTTTTCCCACAGGAACCAGTGATGACTATCGTCGGAAGGTATCTTGACTTTGCAAGGTATGAAACTCCCATACTCGGTTTTATCTGCCATGCAAGTGGTGTTGCAACTCAAGCGTTCAAATCAAAACTCGCAGCAGGGGATAAAAAGATATATTCATTCGGAACAAGAAGACAGCATCCAGCTCTTGCTGCCACTATAGAAAGAGCCGCATATATCGGCGGTGTGGATGGAATGAGCAACTATGCTGTGGAAAAATACTTGGGACTGGATAGCATTGGAACGATGCCCCATGCACTGATTATATCGATGGGTGGTCAACTGGAAGCGTGGAAAGCGTTTGATGAGGTTGTGGATCAAAGTGTGCCTAGAACCTACCTGATAGACACGTATTTTGATGAGAAAACTGAAGCTGTGCTGGTTGCAGAGAACCTCAAAAGGATTGATGGGGTGAGACTTGACACTCCAAGCACGAGGAGGGGGAATTTCAGGAAAATTATCGAGGAGGTAAGATGGGAGCTAAATATTCGAGGAAAAGAAGATGTAAAAATTGTTGTGAGCGGTGGTTTGAGTATTGAGGACATTATCAATCTCAGAGATCTTGTTGACGCTTTTGGAGTTGGAACGATGATTGCTGGTGCCCATCCTATTGATTTCGCTCTCGACATAGTTGAGATAGAAGGCAAATTCGTTGCAAAAAGAGGAAAAAGAGGTGGGAAGAAGCAAGTTTATAGAGACTGGAAAAAACTGGAGGATGAGGTGAGACTCTTCAACGCTCCACCTCCTGAAAACAAAGAACCATTATTGAGAAAATATATTGAGAAGGGGAAGATATTAATGGAATCTGATCTTTCACAGGCCAGAAAGCTTGCCATTTCCCAGCTTAAAACAATCAGGAACTCAAGTATTGAAGATAAGTTTATTTAAAACTGTTTAAAATTATTCTCTATCTATCTTATATTTAGTTCTAATCTATTATCCTAAATTATTTTTATGTCAGCTTTTAAAATTGTTTACTATCATTTTCAATTTGGTTGTTATTCTCTTGGAAAAATGAAAAAATTTATATTTGATTTAATTTTATCAACATTACCTCAATATCAATACAGATGCAGGTGGTTGAGATGAATAAAGATTTTATGGATTGGTGTTTGAATGAGCTGAAAAATGATTCAATTCTAAAAGGAATTATTGGAATCAATTCATCTGAGATCGAAATATATTTCAAACTCATATATTATCCAATGACAGTTGAAGAGATTGCATGCTGTCTTGGAATGGAAAGGAGCTCAGTCTACAAATGTATCAACAACCTTTATCGAAAAGGGATCGTAAAGCGAGAAAAAATTTCAAAGTTTAACGGAGGTGGATACAGATACGTCTATTTCTCAATAAACCCCTCAGATTTAAAGACAATTGTAAAGAGACGTCTTGATTACTGGATAAACATCATCGAGAGTGTGAACGGAGAGCGATTTGAAGACCATTAGATTTTTATCCTGCCGAGACTAAAACGAGACATGGAGATTAAAGCCAAGCTCATTGAAGACCTGGGTAAAATGTTCGAAGAATTTCTCAAAATTGAGAACATTACCTATGAAAGAATTAGATGGGAACTTGATAACTTCGTTTACCCATATATCGGATCATATCTTGCAAATGGGACTCTAACAAAGGAAGAAGGAATAGAGATATTTCATTTCTGCGAGATAAAACTGAGAGAGATTAAAGAGAGGTTTGAAGGTATCTGAGATACAAGTTATCAATTTTGTTTAATGTCTCTAATTGCACTCTCAATTTCACTTAATGGAGCGTTAGTCTTAAATGAGGTCCCTGAAAATCTGGTTTTGGATGCATCAAAGCCCAGTTCCTTTAAAGTGACGAGAAGTGAATTCAATTGTGGTGGAGATAAACACAGTTTTCGCGAGAGGTAATGCAAATCATAAAAGAATGGGATTGATAATTCACAAGATATCCTATCTATTAAAGACTTTACATGTTTTTCAGGATTTCTGCTCAGTATCTCAGAAATTATTTGCTCATCATGGAGATCTCCCAGCCACAACGGCCCCATCATCTTCATTTTTTTCCCACATTCGCACATTTCGATCGCGCCTTCTCCAACAGGAACCCAGTATCTCCTCAAACATTCAAAACAGTGAAAAAGATATCCATAATTTTTGTAAACTTTTTTGGCCGCATTTGGAGATCTCCTGAATTTAAGATGAACCCTATAGTAATGTTCTTTTGTATAGGCTACTATTACTTCAGGGGCTTTATCGTATTTTGTAGATTCCGAAACTATTTTTCCAATTAGCATCCTTAACCCGATTTCCGGATAATATTCAGTTTTAAGAGCAAATGATGCATATTTTCTCAAACCGGAATTCGGGGCTGATCCACAAAGAGCTGCTGTGTCTGTTGCAGTTACACTCAAATACTTTGGTCTAACACATGCTGAATCTATGAACTCTGCCGGAGAACCGAAGGGGTCCACATCAACATGTAGAAAGGGTTTTTCACGCATTAAAATGGAGGCGTCCATGTTAAATACCTGTGCGTTTAAACCATTGAGTCGGAGATTTTCTATGATATTCTCAACAGCTTTACGATTGATATCGTTAAAGAATGGATTGTAATCCGCCTCAAGTGCAGACCTGATTCCTCTAATTCCAGTTCCAGAAAGGGCATCCAGATAATCAACTTTTTTCCCTTCAATCTCCTTTATCTCTCCAAAAACGACCATGTCCACATCTCTGCAAAATTTCATCCGGGGATTGTAAAAAACATCACCCCTTATTTTTATCTTAGCTTTGCCCTCATTGATCATTTCAGAGCTTTTCGAGAGTCTTTCTAAGCTCTCTGGTCTTACCATCTCAAACCCCCAATTTTTTCAGCCTTTCTTTGAGTTCGTAAGCAATCGCGTCCCTGTTATTTTCGTCTATAACTATAACATCAAAAGTGCTCCTGATTTTTCTGAGTAGCCAGTGATTCGATTTCAGATGAATCGTAAAGATAAGAACTGAATTTGAGTTTTCGATAACATCATCAACAGATTCTACAAATTTTCTGCTTTTCAACTCCATTGGGCCGACTTCATCAAGTATAAAAACTTCTTTCTTAGAATATTCAAAAATTTTTTCTGAAACTCTATCAATATTTTCAACAAATACACCATACTTACCAACAGTCACCGATGAGGCGTGATCCACACGAGCGAGCCACATTTCTTCCCCGGTTGAGAGATCATGGAACCTGAATCCGATTCTCCTTGATATTCCTCCCCTCGTTTCCCTTACCTCAAAGGTAACAAACCCTCCACAATCAAACTCATCCTTCAAACTCTCGTAAAGTTTGAAACAGAGGGTTGTCTTACCAGTTCGTGGTTTGCCAGTGATTGCAACTCTCACAAAAACTGGATTGTAGAAATTGTCTATAAATCTTACCCGTTGAATTTACATCTACCGATTTAAACATCTATTATTGATTTAACATTCAATTATATCATGGAGCATAAGCAAAAAAGAAATCAAAAGGTTTTTAATTTTAAAAAATGATAAGCCCATGGTGATAAAATGATAATTTCCGGTGAAAAGTACGTAAAAAGACTGGCAACCTATGAGAGAGAGATTTTCGTAAAAGGTGGTAGAATAGAAAATTTCGTTGAACATCCGAACATAAAACCAGTCATTAATTCGATTGCCTTTACATACGATCTCGCGACAAAAAAGGAAGAATATTCACCCCACTCTGATCTTGTTGGTGAGAAAGTAAACAGACTGAACTTTGTAAACAGAAACGCAGAGGATTTGATCGCCAGATACGATTACCAGAGAGAACTGAGTATGAGGCTAGGAACATGCAACTACAGGTGCACCGGAGCAGATGCGATTAATTCCCTGTTCCCGGCAACCAGAGAGCTCGATGAGCGGTTGGGAACTGATTATCACGAGAGGTTTCTCAAACTTTTGAAGGAGATTCAGAAGAAAGATTATGCCTGCACAGCAGCACTTACAGATACGAAAGGGGATCGAGCCAAGAGACCAAAGGATGTAAGAGATATGTATGTTCATGTTGTGGAGAAGAGAGAGGAAGGTATTGTTGTCAGTGGAGCGAAAATTCACCAGAGTGGAGCTTTTGCAGCAGATATCAATTTTGTTCTACCAACCCAAACATTCAAAGAAGGAGAAGAAGAGTTCGCCATAGCATTCGCTGCTACATCGGAAGATGAGGGAATAAAGTATATCCTTCAGAATACAGGTTATCAGGCCAAATTCAGAGAAGGTGGAGAATTTGAAACTGGAAACCCACTGTATGGAGATAGAATAACATGTACAGTTATCTTCGACAATGTTTTCATTCCATGGGAAAGAGTTTTTGTTTTTGAGGATCTTAAAGCTGTTAGAGATACTCTCTCCAATTTCGCAGTTTCACACAGGTGTGTTGGTGCGGCTTGCAAGGCAGGATTTGTTGATTCGATGACAGGGGCTGCAAATCTAATGCTAAAAGCAAATGGACTGGAAAAGGTTCCTGCTCTGAGACAGAGAATAGGAGAAATGGTTGGCATAGCTGAAGCTGCTTATGCCATATCCATAGGGGCTGCAACAAAAGGATATGAGAGCAATGGAATATGGTTGCCCGATCCATTGATGGCCAACTCAGGGAAGGTGATAGGGGTTGAAGGATTTAATAAGGTGATAATGAATCTTGCCGAAATAGCAGGTGGCATTCCCGTAACCGCACCTTCTGAGTTCGATTTGAAGAGCTCTGAGGTTGGAAAGTATGTCGAGAAATACCTTCAGGCAAGTCCAAGCTTTTCAACTGAGGAGAGGATGCGAATAATAAAATTCATCGAGTTCTGGATAACAAGCTCTCATCTACTCGGGGCAATACACGGTGGAGGTTCTCCTGCAGCAGCCATAATTTTCCTCCAGATACTGGCAGACCTTAAAACTAAGGAGGAAGCTGTGAAAGATGCTATTGGTCTGAAGAAGGATTAAGGTAATAAGAGTGATATATGATGTAACTTAATTTTTTAATTTTAATTATCTTTTGTTCTCTTTGCCGGTATTTTTAAGAGATGATTACAAAAAAGTTCGATTTTTACCGCTCCGGCTAAATCCAGCATGTGAAAAATCATTAGAGTATCTGGAAACTGTGGTTAAACTCAGAGTCTGAACGTCTTTTACCAGTCCCGGGTTCCTGCAGACTTTTCTATTTTAATTAAAATAAAAAAATGAATGACAGTTATTCTCAGGCTTCAATCGCTGCTCTTATGTCCGGATCGAGATCCTCTCCTGCTGCCCCCTTCGTGAACAGTGAAATTATCACCATGGCCAGCAACGCAACGATCATGCTGATACCATAGCTTGGAATGGCATAAGGTATCTTCATTCCCAGCACTTTCTCATATATCAGGAAGCCTATATTGAGTATCAGGGCTATGGAAAGACTGGCAATTGCACCCTCTCTTGTTGCTCTCTTCCAGTTCAGGCCAATGGCAAGCAATGGAAGCGTCGCCGACGCAAAGTATCCCCATCCCAGTGCTCCAAGGATGGCAACCAGATACTTTCCAAAATAGCCAAAGATCAGAGCGAACACTGTCAGGAGTATTGTAACCACTCTGCCCCATCGAACCTGTTTGGCATGCTCCAGCTCTTTTCCAAGAGATCTGGGCAAATCTCTCACTAGTGCAGCTGTTCCAATAGATATGAATCCACTTGCAGTTGACATTATCGCTGCAAGCAGTCCAGCATAAACTACTGCAACCATCCACACGGGCATCTGGCTGAGGAAAGCTATGGCAGCCTGATCTGGTTTTGCAAGAGCAGGTATCTTTCCTCCAATAACCAGCCAGAGAGCGGCATACCCGACAAATATCCAGAGGAGACTTGACAGCATATAACTGCCACCACTGATAAGAGCTCCCCATTTAAGATCTTTGTAGCTTTTCAAAGCATAGAATTTCGTTGCCAGATGGGGTTGTCCCAGACCACCGATCGTGAATACAAAATACCACATCAAAACGAGCATCCATGTCCCTCTACCGAGGGGATCTATTAAGGTTGGGTCTTTCTGTCCTATTGTTGTAAACAAACCTTCCGTTCCGCCTGTCATAACGAGAGCCATGACAAGTACACCAACTGCAGCGACAAGCATCACGAGCCCCTGGAAGAAATCGGTGAGTATACTCGCAGCCATACCTGCTATAGATGTATAAATCATGGTTATTCCGAATATAATTAGGATTGCTACCTCTAAATCAACTCCAAGCAGTCCAGAGACCACATAACCACCGGCCATAACCTGTGTACCGAGGTAGGCTATAACTCCCAGAACGAGACTAACCGCAAGTAAGCCTCTGACTGTCTCACTCTTAAACCTCGCTGCAGCTATATCGGGAAGGGTTGCTATTGGACGAATCTCAGATATTAATTTAACCCTTTTTCCTATCAGGAACCACCCAAGACCAAATCCCAGAGGAGCTGCCAGAGTAATCCAGAGAGATGTCGCCCCCAGTGCATATACCAGTCCTGGCCCACCGATAAAACCGAAACCACTCATTATGGATGCAAAAGCAGCAATAGATGTAACAACAGTACCAAATAGCTTGTGTGCACCAAAATAATGTTCTGCTGTTTTAACACGCTTTATAGCATAAACACCTATGGCGAATGTGAGAATGAAGTACGCTATTACGATACCAATTGTCACGGGATCGCTCATAGCTCGCCCTCCTTACCTGTTTTTTTGCAGAATTCATTCCAGTCCTCTTTGGTCATAATCCATCTATCAAAAAGCAGGGCATAGCTGAGCGTCCCCGGGATAAAGATCAGTAGCCACATGACAGGGAAGAGAATAAAGAACCCTGGATGCATACCGGCTATGGTAAATGCTGGAAATTGTCCCCTGAACTCTGCCCAGTACCTGAAAATCAGAGTTATACATACTGACCAGATGATAAAAACAGATATTCCTATCCATAATGCTGGCCCAAGCTTATTTTCTTTCATAGCCCCAATAATTAGCCAAAGGGAAAGACTCAGTCCGACAAGGTATCCAAATACCTGCCAGGAGTTAGTCAGTGCCGTTACGAGCATAAAAAAGAGCACCGCTGCGTTCACGAGGATAATATTTCCTCTCAAACTGATATCCACCACCTCCATACGATTTGAGGATTAGAATGACTTAAAAGGATAGGTTAACATGTTCACACGGTTAATTAAAAAACGATATAAAGCGAGGGATAACAATAAACAGATCCGTCAATCTTTTAATTCGTGAGAAATGATTTTTCCTATATGTGTTAAAATCTTTTTCTCGGCCCTTCGTATATTCTTAGAAACACCGGCTTTGGATATCCCAAATTTTTTTGCAAGGTGTGTAACATTTACTTTTCTGGGGTCTTCATAAAATCCATGCTTAATGGTCGCCCTCAATATCAGCTTTTCAGTATGGGTTAACTCATCAATTGCCCTTATCAGATCAGCCAGTATTGAGGAGTAGCTAATTATTTTGGAGAAATCTTCAACTGTGATCCTGTTCTGGTTTTTAATCACAAATTCATTGTTTTTTTCAAGCCCGGAGAGTGCAATTTCTACATCGCTTTTCTTATCAAAACCTACCTGCCATAATTCGCTCCCTTTCCTCACGTGAAACGGACCAACTATATACCCATGATTAGCCCTTATGGTCTGCATGGCATCTGTGTAATCCATCTCTACCCTGACAGAAGCGATATGCCCCTCTTTAGATAAAATATCCAGCTTTAAGAATTTTGGTTGATTATATAGCGAATAGATTGCGTTTTGGAGTTCATCAGAATCCTTAGCAATGATGTATCCCCGTATAATAAACTTTTCCCGCTCAAAATCCCAATAAGTTCCGAAATAAGACACATCAAGATCCTCAGATGTTATAACAAAAGGACAATCGTATTGAAGCATGTCAATTGTGAGGACATACATGGTAACCAAACTATTTATCATGACATATATAAGCCTTTAGGGTTAACTCCAGGAAGGATAGCAAGCTTAAATTCGTTTGAAATAACGATTTTGAAACCCTATTCGCAGAATCTGGCATAATTCCAAAAATTTTTAAGATCACCTTGAGTTTTTTAGATGTGAAAGTTTTGATAGTTGGAGGAGGTCCTGCAGGCAGTTTGACGGCGATAAATCTCGGGAATAAATACGAGATTAAATTGATTGAAGAGCATCAGGCTGCAGGCTTTCCAGTGCAGTGTGCGGGATTGATAAGTCAGCCTTGTTACGATAAACTCAAAAAGTTCGCAAAAAGATCACTCGTTAACAGAATAAAAGGTGCATTTTTCTTTTCTCCTGATGGAAACCATATTGAATTAGTTGGAAAGAGAAAGGGTGTTGTGATTGAGAGAAAGATACTCGATTTTGAGCTGTTAAAAGAGGCATCAAAGAATGCAGAAATCCTCCTAAAATCAAGTTATATTGAGTCAGACAATGGGAGGGCAAAACTCATCACGAATTCCGGGGAAAAAATAGAGGAGTACGATTTATTGATCGGTGCAGATGGGGTGAATTCAAGGGTGGCAAAAGAATTTGGGTTCTCCAGACCAGAAATTTTTTCGGCGATTCAGGTGGAATCGAGTTTTGAATGTCTCGATAAAAACATGGTCGAACTTTACTTTGGTAAAGGTTATTCAGATGGTTTTTTTGCCTACGCAATTCCAATCGATAGCTCAACTGCAAGGATAGGAGTGGTTTCGAAGTCTGACCCGAAATCGTATCTTGAAAGACTTATTGAAAAACACCCATCAATTTCCAAAAGGATTGGAAAGAGTATAACAGAGGTTAACGCTGGAGCGATTCCTATAGGGCTCAACGAAATTTTTAAGAGAAACGTGTGCCTCATAGGAGATTCTGCTGGAATGGTCAAACCATACACTGGTGGAGGGATATATTATCATCTCCTGGCTGCAGAGATGCTGGGTAGAAACTTTCCGGACTTCAAAAAATACCGGGAAGACTACTTAAAATTGCTCGGAAAAGATTACACAACCGGGATGAAAATTCAAAGGCTTTACAGCAAGCTATCTGACAGCGATTATAATGGGCTGGTGAAAATGGGAAAGGATGTAATCGAAAGTTACGCTAAGGAGCTTGATATGGATCATCCATCATCCCTTCTCTCCGTTTTACCGAAATTAATCAAACTTGCTTCTTTCAAGCCAACTTTAATTGCGAAAATCGCAAAAGAGTTGGTTTTATAAATATCGGAGAATTCTCAATTTTGCATTGACTCGGGTTAAACCATATCTTAAATCTGCCTATCAGATAATGTTAAAATATCGTTTGTTACCAATATCGTGAGTGAAACACAGGTTTTTCCAGATAGAGGTCACGAGGAGATGTAACCTGAACTGTATAATGTGCCCTTCAAAGCTTTACGATAAATCTGTCAAAAAGGATATGGATTTTGGAGTTTTTTTAAAAATTGCAAAATATTTTGATAAAACTCAAATGATTCATCTTCAGGGATGGGGAGAGCCGTTGACACATCCAAAAATCCTTGAAATGATACAGATAGCGAAAAACCATACTGTTACAGGTTTGACAACAAATGGGATCTATCTTAAAAAGTTCTCTGATGCATTTGTGGAGCTTCAGCTGGACTACATCGCAATTTCTATAAGCGGTCCTGAAACTCATCAGGAAATCAGGTGTGGAAGCAGTATTGGAGATATAACCAAAAGTATTGAGATTTTGAATGAAGTAAAACGGGAAAAAGGCAGTCATCGACCAAAAATTAATCTCACCTTTTTAATGACCAAAAACAACATCCATGAGCTACCAGATGTGGTTGAGCTTGCAAGAAAACTTGATGCAGGTTTGATTGCCATACATCTTGATTATGTGTTCGATGAAACAACAGATTCACTGAAAATTTTTGATAATTTGAAGGAAAAAAGCAGGTTTGAGAAAGTAATGGGTGAAGCGGAAAAAAAGGCAGAAAAATATGGGGTGGAGTTTATCCATCCTCCTTTTGAGGTTATGGAAAGAGCTGTTTGTGATGCATACCCTGATTCTGCAATCGTTTTTTCAATTGAGGGGGATGTTTTTCCATGTGTTTATCTGAATCTTCCGTTCGATAAAATATCGAGGGTTTTTAAGGGAGAAAAAATCTACATTCAGAAACCGAGATTTGGAAATATCATTGAAAAACCGCTGGAAAACATATGGAACTCCAATTATTATAAAAATTTCAGAGAAAAGTTTGAGAAAAGAATTGAGGCGACAAGGAGCCTAAGATACATTTTGGGACTTAAAAAAGTGAACTTCTCAAAACTGAGCTATCCAGAAGTTTGTAGAGGATGCTACAAGCTTTACGGGATTTGAAGTTAATAGTTGATTCAAATCCTCTTTCCTTTCACCCTGTCGATATCGAACTTTGCTTTTTCTGAAATATGCATAACAGAGAGAGTGCCGGCCATAACTGGATCGCTTATGACCACATCTGCAACTCTCGGGACTGTTCCAAACATATTTAGGGCTATAACAGGTATCCCAGCTTTTCTCAGTTTCTTAACTTCTTCCGTAATCTTTCCTCCCATCAAACTACCGGCGAGAACCAGAACTTCAGCCCTGTGGAGTCTTGCAACTGCCTTTACAGCCTCTGCCAGCTCCTCCTCACCGATTATTGGCATTGTGTCAACACTTATCCTTTCTCCTCTTAGATTGTGTCTATCAGCTTCGCTGATTGCGCCGAGGGCAACCTGTGAAACGAGAGCCCCTCCTCCAAAGATAATCACCCTTTTACCGAACACCTTGTCAAACGGTTTCTCCTCCTCAAGCTCTATTACTGTGTCGAGTTTCTCTATCTCCTCTCTGATTTTTTCAAAGTCACCGCTCTCTATTTCAATGTAAACGAGTGCATTTCCGGCATTCTCTCCATATTTTATTATGAAGGTCTGAGCATAGGTTATGTTACCTTTATTGTCTGCCACGATCTTCGTTATGTCTCTGAGAACCCCTATCTCATTTTTTACTATGATTCTGAGGGCTCTCTGAGCTATCTCACCACATTTTTCAAATTTTTCCTGCTCATCAATTTCTCTTTCAGATTGTTCTTTCATTTCAATATTTTCGCCGGACATGATCCTGTAATATAAAAATAAATGAGTAATTAGAGTTTTTCTATCAGAATTTCGCTCCAGTCAGTGTTTTAGTTTCAAGAACTCCGTCGAGAGACCTTATTTTATTAACAACAACATCACTGAGTTCCTCGAAATCCCTGACGACGATTTTAGCTATAAGATCATATTCACCGAAGAGCGGATAGAGTTCCTCTATCTCCTCAAGATTTGCAAGCTTTTCATAAACTTCTTTTTCTTTCTTTGGAGATATTTTGACAAGAACGAATCCCAGTGCCATCGCTGAAATTAATTGACTGGAGTATTAAAGTCTTTCTGAAGTTTAAAAATAAGAATTAAAAAGAGAGGTATAACCCTAAATCAATTACCTTCATTGAACACCCAAGTTGCAAGCGCACCATCTAAAAATCTTACCTTTTTGAATCCTCTGCTCATCAGAATTCTTGTAGCCTCATAAGATCTTGTCCCTATTGCACAGACAGTCACGATTTCCTTTTCTGCTGGAATTTCATCGAGTCTCTCTCGAAGCTCTGAGATCGGTATGTTTATTACGTTGTGATTCTCTATTTTCCTTGAGTTAAATTCCTTCTTACTTTTTACATCAAGCAAAATAATTTCCTCTCTTGAATCGAGTTTTTTCTTGAGTTCGAGGGGTGTAATTGATGAAATCAAGCCCTCAAGCTTGTTTTTTATAATGTTTCCTGTGTGGATTACATGATCGAGTGCTGGTGAGAATGGAGGAGCGTACGCGAGATCCAACTCGGCAAGCTGGTCAACCGTTGCCCCAAGCTGTATCGCTGTAGCTATAACATCTACTCTTTTATCGATGACTCCAAGCCCAAAAGCCTGAGCTCCCAGAATCTTTCTGGTATTCCTATCTGCGATTACTTTCAATCTTATTGGCTTGAATCCTGGGTAATAATGAGCTCTATCTGGACCGGGTGAAATTGCAATTACAGGATCATATCCTGCCTCCTTTGCCTGACCTTCTGTCAATCCCGTCCTACCAGCATCGGCATTGAAAACTCTGAATATCATTGTACCCAGAACACCTCTCCATATAGATTTACCACCAGTTATATTATCCCCAATAACCCTCCCGTGCTTATTAGCAGTTGAGCCAAGAGGTGTGTAGATTAGTTCTCCTGTTAGGAGGTTTACGTTCTCAACACAGTCCCCACCCGCAAAAATGCTGGGATCCGAAGTTTGCAAGTATTCGTTTACTTTTATTCCACCTTTTTCTGTAAGTTCAAGTCCAGCTTTCTTTGCCAGAAATGTATTTGGCCTTACACCAATAGAAACGATGACAAGGTCTGCAGGAATCTCTTTTTCACCGATTTTAACGCCCTTCACTTTTTCATCTTCTGTTAATATCTCCTGTACGGTTTTTGAAGTTAAGACTTTCACACCCTCTCTGATAATGCATTTTCTAACAAGCTCAGCCATTTCATAGTCAAAAAGACCCCAAAGAAGCTGATTTTTAAGTTCCACAATGGTGACACTGGCATCGAGTCTCTCCAAAGCCTCAGCAACTTCAAGTCCAATAAGTCCACCTCCCACCACTACTGCATCGTTTAAGGAATCTTCCATCCACATCTCTGTAATCTTGAGAGCATCTTCTGCACTCGAGAGAGAGTAAACACCTTCTGCATCGCATCCTTTAACGTTCAGCTTAACAGTCCTTGATCCAGTAGCCAGAACAAGGTAGTCATAGTTCAGCTCATCTTCTTTTCCATTCTTTGAAATTTTTACGGTTTTATTTCTTCTGTTTATTTCGATAGCCTTGGTTTGTGTTAGAACGTCTATATTCTTTACTTTTTTGAAGTACTCCTTATCCCTCACATCTCCGCTTAAAGTTTCCATCAGGTTAGAAATTTCGTGGACGAATCCTTCTATATAGTATGGTAAACCGCATCTCCCGAGTGAGGGGTATTTTCCTCCCTCTATTACTGTTATCTCAGCCTCCTCGTCTCTTCTTCTGGCTCTTGATGCAGCTTTTAACCCGGTAGCCCCGCCACCTATCACAACTATTTCTCTGCTCATTTCACTCACCAGCAACACTAAAACAGCATTGAGATAACTTGAACAGCATTTTTATTTTTTCATCCATAAATATTTAAAAAAATAAATATAATTATTTTCTCTCACTCCACCATCTCTTTCAGCGATTCAAACTCAGGTCTGAGTCTATAGTGAAACTCTTCAGGCTCAAATTTCTGTTCGTAAATCCACTCTCTCTCGTTTATAAGGCCGTGAGCCTTTGCTTTCTTGTTTAGGTTTGCCATCGCTTCATGAAACTGCCTTCTTTTAAGTCTGATAGAAATGTCGAGCTTTGTCTTGGATATCCACCCTTCAGTTGGAAGTATCTTTATGAGCTTTTTCTCACTTTCGCTGAGATTCTTAACGAACTCATCCAGTTTGCCATCTCTTTCCCCTCTTTTTTCAGTCTCCTTTTTAATTTTCTGATCAGAATCCTTTTCAGACCGGAGGAAGACACCGTGTTCCAGTAAAGATTTCATTAAACTATCTACTCTATCTATGTTCTCGACAGAAGTATGGCATGGAATTTCAGTTTCTCCAACACGTATTTTGTGTACTGTGTCTCCAATTATCGCATACTCAGGCTCGATTCTCTTCATTTTTCTACCCCCATAATAGATCTGTTTCAATGTACTATTAAATTTTTCGATAATTATATATTATTTGATAATAAAATAAATTGAAAGTTCGAAACGCGTTTATTTTTTTAATTTAAAATTTTATAACAATCAAATAGAGTTCGGATTCTCTTGGAATCGTAATTAGGCTAACTTTCAAATTTAACCCCATTTTGAAAAAAATTCTATAAATTTATTATTCTTAACTATTACTAAAACTGTATTTTCTATTTTGAATTCAAATATATTGCGTTAATATTATATGAATATTATTTATAAAATAATTAATAGATTTTATTACATTTCACACCGTGATGTTTATATACTATCAAAAAATCCTTATTAGTGGTGAATTGAAATGACTCGAATTTTGATTGTTGGTGGTGGTAGTGCTGGTATTATGGCTGCAGCAAGACTCAGAAACACTTTATCAATGGATGAGGCGGATATTACAATCGTTGAGAGGAGTGATAAACACTATTATCAACCCGGATATACACTGATCCCATTTGGGCTTGAGGAAGTTGAAAACCTTATCAAACCGATGAAGGATGTCATCCCATCCGGTTGCAATTTTATACAGGACGAAGTCGTATCTCTGAATTTTGATGAGAATTACGTAGAAACAAAGGGTGGACAGCGACTTGAGTATGATTATCTTGTGCTGGCAACCGGGGCAAAACTTGTTCTTGAAGAAATTGAGGGGCTTGCTGAAAATCTTGGTAAGAATGGAGTGCATACTTTTTACACACTGGAGGGAGCAATTAAACTGAAAGAGGCTCTTGAAGAGTTTGAGAGCGGAGATTTTGTTACTGTACAGGCTCCAATACCCTTCAAATGCCCTGGAGCTCCGATAAAGTTCACTTTGCTTGCAGATGATTACTTCAGAAGAAAGGGGATAAGGAATAAGGTAAATATAACCACAACTTCTGCCCTTCCCGCGATATTTTCAAGAGAGCCTTATGCATCAAAGCTTAATGAGATGTTCAAAGACAGGAACATTACCGCCAAAGGAGGTTTTACACCCTCAGAAATCGATCCAGAGGAGAAAGTCATCCGATCCTGGGAAGGAGAAGAAATTCACTATGATTTACTCGTGGTTGTTCCACCAAATGAGGGTGAAGCAATTTATGAAGGCACCGGAATTGCGGATGCCACAAACTTCGTTATGGCAGACAAGCACAAACTCCAGCTTGAGAAATATCCAAATGTGTTCGTAATAGGTGATTGTGCCAACTACCCAACATCAAAGACAGCCTCAGGAGCAAGAAAGCAGGCTGAGATTCTGGTTAAAAACCTCCTTGCCATGATGAAGGGAGAAGAACCAAAAGCGAGATATACAGGACACATAATCTGTCCAATTATAACCAGATTTGGTAAGGCAATGTTTGCTGAATTCGATTATGAAAAGTCCATCTCTCCTGCTCAGGAGATGTGGAGTAACTGGGTGATCAAGGTTTACATGCTCAGACCACTGTACTGGAGCCTTATGCTCAAGGGACTTCTCTAACCCTATGGGGTGTTCTGTAATGGAAAGCAAAACTTTAGGGTCTCTGGACGGTGAAATAGTTTACACCGTGGAGGCCACTAAGGACCTGATTCAGGAACTTTTACCAAAGCTTAAAGAGCTATCAGAAGAAATAAACCCACTACTGACAGAACTGAGAAAAAATGTTGATAGAGATGAAACCATTCTCCTTCTCACAAAGCTTACCGAAAACATCGACACACTTCTCAAACTCATCAACCTGATGGAAGCAAGCAGAGACTTTATAGAGGAGGGTTTACCAAAGCTTAAAGAGCTATCAGAAGAGCTTACACCGAAGATAAACAGGTTGAGAAGCCTTATTGATGACGATGAAACCTGGAAGTTCATAGAATACACTCTTACCCTTAAAAAGCCACTTACGAAATTCATGGAATCCATGATGGTGGATGAGGAGGGGAACATAGATACAGCGTCCTTGGAAGAGACGTTTGAATTGCTGTCAGAACTGTCCACTATTTTGCGTCAGCCTTCATTCCAGAAAATGATGAACGGTGTTGTCGAAGGTTTCAGATCTCTCGATGAGGAAGAGATCAAAAAAGTTTCTGCTTTTGGTCTATTTTCTGCAATGAGAGATGAGGACGTGCAGAGGGGGATGGGTGCAATATTCATGATACTTAAAACGCTTGGTAAAGCGTTAAAATAAATAACTTATTTTTTTATAAATTTTAGTTGAGAAATATTATATTTTAAAACTTTTTTCTTTTTTAAAATAAGCGAATTTTATATTTTTCTTAAAAGTTAAAAAATCACTCTATTAAATAATAAATTTTAATTTAATATGAAAGCACAATATTTAAATAACTATTTTATGGAAATATTTCCGGGGTGTTTGAATGGATGGATTGCAATATTTTGTTAGCGGGATAATGCCTTATGTAGCAATAGCCATATTCATAATTGCTGCCGTTTACAAAGCCATAAGATGGGGTACTGCACCAAAGAATCTTGACTGGGAGCTTTTTCCTGTTCCTGGGTCAAAGGGTAAACAGATAGCAGAAATGCTTAGAGAAATCATCGTTCTTCATCAGGTATACAGTTACAATCGTGGGATATGGATACAATCTCTTTTGCTCCACTATGGACTTTATGCTCTTGGTATCTGGCTTGTTTTAACGGTTATAGGTGTACCTCAGGTTTATTATCTGGGTGTTTTAGGAGCATTGTGTGTCGTAGCGGGATCGCTGCTTTTGCTGATAACAAGGCTTGGAAGCGCTGAAATGCGAATGATATCCTCAGCAATCCAGTATCTCAACCTTTTACTTCTTCTTGCTACCTCGGGACTGGCTCTCTACAGCGACTTTTTCAACTACAGGATCAGAGAGTATTTCATAAGCATACTCTATTTCTCGCCGAAAACTGAGATTTTTGCAGGAAATTCAGCTTTGCTGGCTACGCTGTTCCTTGTGGAAATATTCGTACTGTATCTTCCCCTGAGCACTATGGTGCATTTCTTTGCGAAATATTACACATGGGACAAAATCAGGTGGGGAGGTTCTGCGCATTGAGGTGATATGATGGCAATAGAAAAGAAGGAAATGAAGAGGGTTTTTGATGAATTCAGAGCTTTATCGGATGAAATTCTAAAACCAGATGAACCGAAGAAAGATAAATTCATCGCAGCTTTCAGGAAGATGCTTGATAAAAAAGAGAACTGGACCTTCTGGCTCCCGATAATAACCTCTTTAGATTTGTGTGTGAAATGCAATACATGTGCAGATGCATGTCCGTTTTATACAGCCAGTGGCAAGAACCCCAAGTATCATCCCGTATACAGATCTGATATGCTCAGGAGGATATACAAAAAGCATTTCACTCTCAGCGGGAAGATTTTTGGGAGTTTGGTGGGTGCAAAAGATGTTACGGAAGAAGAAATCAATGCTCTGGCTGAATCAGCCTACAGATGCTCGGTTTGCAGGAGATGTGCATACGTCTGCCCGATTGGTGTTGACAACGGATTGATCACGAGAGAAACGAGAAAGATTCTCTATGAGCTTGGGATAGCTCCTGATGAGATATATCATAAAGGAACGCTCTATCAGAAAGAGTATGGTAATGCAACAAAAACTCCATCACCAGCATTTTTGAACACACTTGAGTTCATAAAAGAAGATCTTGAGGATGAAAAGGGAATAGAGGTGGAAATACCAGTTGATAAGGTTGGAGCAGATTATCTCGTCATAAATAATGCTGGAGACTATTTTGCTTTCCTCGACACAATCGTCGGGCAGGTGGAGGTGCTCAATGCTGCAGGGATTGACTGGACTTACAATACTCCCATCGAGAATGGCACGAATGATGTTGTAAATTACGGGCTTTTCTTCTCTGACAAAGAGCTTGCAGACATTGGAAAGCTCCATCTGGAAGTAGTGAAAAAACTGAAGCCCAAGACTGTTGTCGTTGGAGAATGCGGGCATGCCTATGAAGCATTGAAGTTCCTTTACAAGGATATTTATCCCGAATGGAGAAACGTGAGGGTAATAAGCATTATCGAGCTTTTCGACGAACTGATAAGAACGGGTAAAATAAAGGTAGATCCTGAAAAGAATCCACAGCCGGTAACATACCATGACCCATGCAAACTCGGAAGGCTTGGAGGACTTTACGATGAACCGAGGAGAATCTTAAAGTCAGTTTGCAAGGATTTCAGAGAAATGGAACCAAACAAAGAGATGAGTGTGTGCTGTGGAGGTGGAGGTGGATTTGCAATAATGCACAAAGACGATTTCATGACGTTTAGAATGGAAACGTATGGTAAAATCAAGGCAGATCAGATAAGAGAGACAGAGGCTGAAATTCTCGCATTAGCATGTTCTAACTGTAAGGGACAATTTAGAGAGATCATAAACTGGCATGACCTCGATGTGGAGTGGAAGGGAATCGCCGAGCTTGTTGCGAATGCTCTTGTGTATGATTAAAAGTATTTTTATGTTTTAATTAAATTTTTTTGCTAATTTTTGTCAACTAATTCAAGCCAAAACTATTTGAACAATATCCTTTTAGATCTCATAGATGGACATTCCAAGGGTGGTCATAGCAGGTATAAAAAGCAAAGTTGGAAAAACTATGATCTCCATTGGTTTGATGAGAGCTTTAACGAACAGGGGTTTTAAAGTTCAACCATTCAAAGTTGGACCAGACTTTATAGATCCGGGTTTTCACTATTTTGCAACCGGAAGAAAATCCAGAAATATAGATAGCTTCATGATGGATTCATACAGTATAGCCGAAACTTTCCAGAGGAACTCTAAAAATGCCGATATAGCTATAATCGAAGGGAAGACTGGTCTGTTTGATTCGCATGATGCTATCTGTGAGGAGGGAAGCACTGCACACATTGCAAAAATTCTCAGGGCTCCGGTTTTACTCGTTGCAGATGTTGAAAGAATGTCAAGAACGGCAGCAGCGATGATCTATGGATACAAAGAGTTTGATAGGGGGCTTGACCTGAAAGGAGTTATACTGAACAGAACGGGGAACCCAAGGCATGCCTCAAGAGTTAGAAAAGCAGTAGAGGAGCTTGCAAAGGTGGAAGTTCTCGGAACGATACCAAGATCAGATATAGATATGCCATATCGTCACTTAGGACTCATTCCCGCACATGAAAGAGATGAGTTCGAATCGATATTCGACAAAGTAGCAGATATAGTGGAAACATATCTCAACCTGGACAGAATAATCCAGATCGCCCATTCAGCCGAACCACTTGAGGAGGTAAAACCAAATCCGCTGTTTTTATCAGAAGATAGAATCACTGGTAATCTCGGAATAGTGATGGATAAATCTTTTTCATTTTATTATCAAGATAACTTAGATGCTTTTGCTGCAAGAGGTTTAAGAATCAGTGTTATCGATTCACTCAAGGATAGACATCTTCCAGATATCGATGCACTCTATATTGGAGGAGGATTTCCTGAGGTATTTGCTGAAGAGCTGGAAAAAAACAAAAGTTTAAGAAAAAGCATTTTTGAGTTCTGCGAGTTAAAGAAACCAGTTTATGCAGAATGTGGGGGTTTAATGTATCTGGGAGAATCCATAATAACTGAGTCCGGAGAATTCGACATGATTGGATTTCTACCATTTTCAACTGAGATGAACAGGAAGTTTCATGCACTGGGATACACAATATATGAATCAAAATTAGATTCCCCAATTAGTGAAAAAGGAGATGTTATGAGGGGACATGAGTTCCATTACTCAAGAGTGATTCCGAAAGGAGAGCTGAAATTCGCCTTTAGCGTCTTCAGAGGAAGAGGAGTCGACGGAAAGAATGACGGGATTCTCAAGTATAATACATTGGCGTGTTATATACACCTGAACTTTCTCAGCTATCCAAAATTCGTTGAAAGATTTATACAGAATTTGAAGAGTGAAGTCTGACTGATGTTCTGAGGAAGCTCAGAATTGGATTAGTTCATAATGTAAGTTCAATTTAAAGTACAATTTAAGATCATGTAAACATGTTGATGTCGGATTCAAGTGCCAGTTTCATAAACTGGTTTGCGTCCATAATTTCGCAATCATCAATCAAATCCTCTTTTTTGATACCCATCATATCCATAGTCATCAGACATGCAATGAACTTAACACCCTCCAACTGTGCCATTTCCACCAGTTCAACAACAGTTGGGAGGTTTGCATTGACTATTTTTTTCTTTATCATCCAGGTTGCTAAACTGGCCATTCCTGGAATCGCTCCAATAAAGCCGGGCATATAGTACTTCACATTTTTCAGATTGTTTTGAAAATTCTTTTTCAATATGACTTCTATACCACTAAAGGTAAAAAACACTTTAGCTTCAGCTCCCTCTCGTGCAGCATTTATCGCGAGTATGAGTGGAGGATAAACACCATCTATGGTGTTTCTCGAACAGATGAGATTTACTTTCTTTCTCCTTTTTTTAAATTCGCCAGAATTCTGCGCTTCATCTGATTTTTTCTGTAGATCCATAATAACAAAACATTCAATTATCATATATATAATCTACCCCACTTACTATTTTGAGATAAAAAGAGTTTGCCAGTTTTTTAAAATTTAAATTTAATTGCTTAATTGTCAATGATCAAAGCCAGTAAAATACTAAACCAGCAAATCCATCCCACATCAAGCCAAAAAATCAGGAATCAAAAAATAGTTTAGGTTAATGTTAACCTAAGGGAAATATATCTGAAGGTCAGACACAGCCTGTTGGCTTAGGCAGACCAGCTATTCTGCACGCATCTTTTGCTGGCCCCTGTGGGAACAGCTTGTAAAGGTATTTCAGATTTCCTTTCTCTGGTCCAAAGGCTTTTTTAACCTCTTTGACAAGGATTCTGATTGGGGGAGCAACACCATACTTCTCATAGTAGTTTCTCAAAAATCTAATTATCTCCCAGTGCTCATCTGTAAGCTCCACTTTTGCTCCAGTCCACCTGTCATCAGCGGCTAAAGCCTTTGCTACCTCTTCATCCCACTGCTCCCAGTCCTGAAGGAACCCATCTTCATCAAGCAGAAGTTTCTTACCTTTAACTTCAATCTCAGGCATATTTATTCACCCCCATTAGTTAGGCTTTGCTTGAGCTCTTCGAATAAATAATTTACGGTAATTCAATTAAGTTTTTCGGAGTATTTCAACTAATTAATTCTTTTAATTTTAGTCAGTTTTATCATAATTAAATCAAGACCTGAGACCAAGATGTGACAGAGAATACTTTAAAAATATCTGTATGAACTATCATAGGTTTTTAAAGTATTAGAATGTTTGGACCACTAATTCAAAACTGTCAGTTTTATTGTCAAATATTATTTATTCTATTCCTGTTTGATCTTTCCAAGTATCTCCATAAACCAATCTTTCTAAAAATTCCATAAACCAAAAACTTAATATTCTAAGCTAATACAGTCCATTCCATAAAATATTGTTACCTAAAAAACAAGTGTAGCAGGTTATATAAGATACGGGGGGATGCAGAAGAATGGGGCTCATTTCAATAGACAGCAATCATTTGACCCAAGTGAGCTTTTATAAAATATACAAACCATACAGAGTCTCTCAAACACAATACAAGAAGACCTATGCGGTTCCCCCCTTTGATGTAACGGAGGTAGATAATAGATGATTACAAGACGCAGATTTTTGATTATGGCTGGTTCGACGTTTGCAGGAATTGCACTAACCGCAAGTCAGGCAGAGAAAGTTCTGGCTACTTTCCAATCCCCAGTAATAAAGGACAAAGAAAGGATCAGATGGGGCATGGTGATTGATCTGAAAAAATTCAACGAACTGCCAGAATGGAAGAGAAAAGAGGTCTATGATATCTGCAAGAAAGTGCACAATGTTCCAGTATTTCCAAATCCGAAAGACAGAGTGGAATGGATCTGGCCAATAAAGTTCGAACAGGCTTTTCCAGAACAGCATCACGAATTTCTTGAGGAGGTTGTTGAGGATTTAGAAATTCCTGTTTTATGTAACCACTGCAACAACCCACCCTGTACAAAAGTCTGTCCAACAAACGCAACCTGGAAAAGAGAAGATGGCATAGTGATGATGGACTACCACAGATGCATAGGGTGCAGATACTGTATGGCTGCATGTCCTTACGGAATGAGATCATTCAACTGGCGTGATCCAAGACCTTATATAAAGGAGCTAAACCCAGACTTCCCAACAAGAACAAAGGGTGTTGTAGAGAAGTGTACTTTATGCGTTGAGAGGCTTGAAAAAGGAATGCAACCCGCATGTGTAAAGGCTTCCGAAGGGACGTTCATTTTCGGAGATCTGAACTCCTTGGAATCTGAGGTTTCAAAGATACTCAGAGAGCACTATGCAATCAGAAGAAAACCGGATCTCGGGACTGAACCAAAGCTTTACTACCTGATATGAGGTGATAATGAATGATTGAGCAAGTATTTAGAGGAGGCAGACTTTACTGGAGCTGGATTACATTTCTTGTAATTCTTATTGCAATTGGAGGTGCTGCATATTACCACCAGTATCAAACAGGTTTAACCATTACTGGAATGAGCAAAGAGGTTTCATGGGGACTCTATATCGCTAACTTCACCTTCCTTGTCGGAGTTGCTGCTTCAGCGGTTATCGTTGTGCTTCCAGCATACATATACGATTACAAAAAATTCAAAAATATAACAACGATTGGTGAGTTTCTTGGTGCCTCGGCTGTTATTATGTGTATTCTTTTCATAATGGTTGACCTCGGTAGGCCTGATAGAGTTCTCAATCTTGTGCTGAATCCCAGACCTAACTCAGTCATGTTCTATGACTTCATCGTTCTATTTGGTTATCTGCTTTTAAACATAGTAATTGCATGGAATGTGCTTTCTGCAAAAGAGAAAGGCAAGGGATATTCAACCTGGCTTAAAATACTGATTTTCATCGCTATTCCATGGGCAATAAGCATCCATACCGTGACTGCGTTTCTTTATGGTGGTCTGGTCGGAAGGGCATTCTGGAATACTGCTTTAATGGCACCCAGATTCCTGGCCGGCGCTTTTGCCTCAGGACCTTCATTACTTATACTGTCATCACTCGTGTTGAGGAAATTCACCAGATTCGACCCTGGACTGGATGCAATAAGGAAGATTGCAGAAATAGCCACTTTTGCGATGATAACAAACCTGTTCATGATTGGGGTTGAGCTTTTCACAACATACTATGCCCAGCATCCACTCCACCTTGAGCACTTTAACTACCTGTACTTCGGAATCGAGGAGGGAGGTCATGTCTACAACAGACTTGTTCCATGGATATGGACATCATTGGCACTTGGAATAATTGCAGTTCTGATGCTGATTTATCCAAAAGTCAGAAGAGAGCCCAGATATCTCGCCACCGCATCTGTGCTCATTTTCACATCAGTGTGGATTGACAAGGGAATGGGACTCATCGTCCCTGGTTACATTCCGTCACAGGTAGGAACAGTGGTGGAGTACTGGCCATCCCTTCCTGAGTCGCTGATAGCCCTTGGAGTGTGGGCAGTTGGTATTCTGGTATTCACACTGCTCGCAAAGGTAGGTATTGCTGTTATCCTTGAAACATCCGAGCCAGAACCAGAGGAACCAGAAATTGTTGAAGAGGAAGCGGTTGAAGTTGAAGAAGAGGTTGTCGAGGAGGAGAAAGAGTACGTATGTGAGCTCTGTGATGCAGTATTCAAAAACCTTGATGAGTGCTGCAGCCATGCTGAGAAAGAGCACAAAATTTCCAAAGCCGCATGTGATATGGCATGTGCGGAGGTGGAAGAATGAGTCTTTTAGGAACAGTAGTTGGTGTTTTAATCCCTTACACTGCTGCCTTCATATTTGTGGTGGGTGTGCTTTACAGGGTTTTTAATTGGTCTAAAAGTGCAGTCCCCTTCAATATCACCACAACATCAGGACAGCAGAAATCACTACCATGGATAAACAGAACAGTCATAGATAGATTTGACAGTCCATTTACCTGGTGGGAGACTGCTGGAAGAATATTCATGGAAGTTTTCTTCTTCAGAAGTCTCTTCAAAAATGTCAGATACGAGCTTCCAGGACAGACGGCTGTGAACACAAAATGGCTATGGGTTTTCGGAATTGCATTCCACTGGTCATTGCTGATAGTGCTCCTTAGGCACTTCAGGTTTTTCCTTGAACCAGTTCCATGGTTTGTAATGGCTATTTCAAAGCTGGACGGGTTCTTAGAATTCCACACAGACTATTTCCAGCCCCACGTTGTCAATATTATGATCACCGGAATTATTCTACTGGCTGCACTGCTTTATCTGCTGTTTAGAAGGGTTGCTTTCCCAAGAGAGAGGACACTATCTCTACCATCAGACTATGTTGCTCTAATACTTCTCTTAGGTGTGGTAACCACAGGCCTGCTTATGAGATACGTCATCCCGGTAGACGTGGCTCATGTAAAAGAACTTGCACAGGGATTGCTTTCATTCAACCCACCAGCAAGCCCCAACCTTCACTGGCTGTTTATGCTTCATCTGCTGTTCGTATCCACATTGCTCGCTTACTTCCCATTCAGCAAGCTCATGCATTCAGCAGGTGTGTTTTTCAGCCCAACAAGAAACATGGCCAATAACAGCAGAGCCCAGAGACACATCAACCCATGGAATTATCCTGTTAAAGGTGTAGATTATGACGAATTTTATGAGAATTTCAAGGACGACTACGAAGATATTGCAAGCATGGGATACGTAGTGAGACCTGAAGAGGAGGTGTAATGATGCAGGAAGAGAAATTTGATGAGAAAGAGAAATTCGAGATTATTCAGAAATATTCAAACTGGAAGGAAATATTAAAGCCCACAACCGAGATGAAAAAAGGTTTCTACAGCTATTCCGCAACTTTAAGGGATCAGGAATATCTCAACCTTCCCTATCCAAGAGAGTGGAACCCGTTAGATAAGGACTGGAAACTTCCACCCAACTGGAAAGAGATCATAATAAACAAAATGGACGAGCTCAGAAAGAAGTACCGATCATTTCAGGTGTTCATGGATATCTGTGTGAGATGCGGTGCGTGTGCAGATAAATGCCATTACTATATTGGAACGGGAGATCCAAAGAATATGCCTGTTATCAGAGCTGAGCTTTTGAGATCTATTTACAGAAGATACTTCACAAAATCGGGTAAAGTATTCGGAGAGTGGGCTGGTGCGAGAGAGCTTACAGAGGATGTGATCAAGGAATGGTATCTCTATTACTTCCAGTGCTCAGAATGCAGAAGGTGTTCTGTTTTCTGCCCGTACGGTATAGATACTGCAGAGATTACAATGCTCGCAAGAGAACTTCTCAATTCGATAGGAATCAGCCAGAAATTTACTCTGATTTCGGCAGCAGCCTGTGTAAGAACAGGTAACCACCTTGGACTTAACCCCGGAGGAGTTGTAAACTCAATCCAGTATGCTGTCGATGATATCAAAGAGATTACAGGAGTAGATGTAGAGGTACCGGTTAACAAGAAAGGAGCTGAGATACTGTTCGTCACACCATCAGGAGACTACTTCGCCCAGCCACACTGGTTTACATTCATAGGTTATCTGATGGTATTCCACGAACTCGGAATAGACTACACGATGAGCACGTATGCGGCTGAAGGTGGAAACTTCGGGTTTTTCCACTCATTTGAGGTTGCAAAGAAAATTAACCAGAAAATCTACAAAGAAGCAAAGAGGCTTGGAGTCAAATGGATACTTGGCGGAGAATGTGGACACATGTGGAGGATTGTGCATCAGTATATGCCAACATTCGCAGACGATACATATGCTGATGCGCTGAAGGTGCTCGAAGAACCAGTTAACCCAGTAACAGGAACAAAATTCGAGAACGCTTCCAGTACAAAGATGGTACACATTCTGGAGTTCCTTGCTGATGTTCTCAAGCACAAAAAGCTGAAGATTGACAAAAGCAGAAACGACCACCTAAAAGTTACCTTCCATGACTCATGTAATATTGCAAGAGGGATGGGGCTCTTTGAGGAACCAAGATTTGTACTCAGAGAAGTATGCAACTACTACTACGACATGCCAGACCATTCGATAAGAGAGAAGAGTTATTGCTGTGGAAGTGGTGGTGGATTGCTTGCTGATGAGCTCATGGAATTAAGGATGCGCGGAGGTATGCCAAGAGCCATGGCACTCAAGTACGTGTACAAGAAGTATGGAGTTAACCACATCACCGCCGCATGTGCCATTGACAGAGCTGCATTCCCAACTCTGCTGAAATACTGGAAACTTCCAGTTCAGATGGGTGGAGTTACAGAGATGGTCGCAAATGCAATGATCATGAAAGGAGAGATCGAGAGAGACACTGACCTGAGAGGTAATCCACTTGGAGAGTATCTGGAGGTGGAAGTATGAGCAAGACACCACTTATTGTAGTGCTGCTGATATTTATCGGGTTCTTTTTCTTTCCATATTTTTACAATACAGCAACAGCCGGGCTTGGCGCAAAGCTTCCTGAGCTCCAACAACCCAAAGGAGATCAGTGTGTTGAGAGCAAAGAATGGATGAGTGAAAACCACATGGTTCTTCTCAAAGAGTGGAGGGATAGCGTAATCAGAAAAGGCATCAGACAGTACACAAGCGATACATATGGCACAACATATAACATTTCAATCAAAACCTGTTTCGAGTGCCACACGAGCAAGGTGGAGTTCTGCGACAAATGTCATGCATATGCCGGAGTGAAACCAAACTGCTGGAGTTGCCATACATCTCCAGAACTCTGGGAGAACTACGGAACTAAATAAGTACAGGCTTACCAAACACTTTTATTCTTATTTTTAACCATCTTTTTAGTCATTTAAGTAGTCATCTGAGTTTTAATCATCTTTTTAGTCACCTAAGTGACCGTCTAAAGCAATATTCTAGTCACAAAAATGATTTATCAGTATATAGCCACAGCTCAGGTCAATTAATGACTGCGAAAAATTAATAAAAATCAATAATAACTGCTGAGCTATGCACAAAACAATAAAAAAATCAACCTGCTTACTCGCAGGCATCTACGGTAATTGCGCTGTTTGGGCAGACCTCAACACATGAACAGCATTCAGAGCAGTCGTCCATGTTAACAGGTTCCGACTTTCCATCATCATCGAAATCATAAACACTTTCCGGACAGACTGCAATACACTCCCCACAACCATCACATGCATCCTTGTCTACAACTATCTCCGTCATAACTATCACCTCCGAAAACTGATGCATCGATATTTTCGAGATATTTAACTTTTTTGTTATTTATAGCAGCTCAGATATTTAGTCAAACTCTCAGCTCGGAGCAGCTCGATTTTAATAAAGACTTAGACTGCATATGGGATTCAACAAAACCCATATTACACAAGGCAAATTTGCAGAATAAAACAAAAATAAAAACAAAAATAAATAAATCTGGGTCAGCAAATGCCAACCTACCTTCTTTTGGCTTCCATTTCTTCAAGCTTTTCTTTGGTTGTTATATATGTTGTCGATCCAGAAGACCAGTATGCTGCCTTACCTTCCGCAATCAATTCCTTGCAGATTTTGTCAACTTCCTTCTTCTTCATCTTGAGGATTTTCGCAAGATCCCTTGTAGACCACGGTTTCTGTGCAAGCCTTTCTAAAACTTTTTGCTTTGTTTCCTCGTCAAACTCTGACATTAGATTCACCCATGCATGTTTATTTTCAAATTATTTAAATATTCACCATCTGAACTGGGTTGTTGTCCTGAATGTCCATCTTGAACCTTTGAAGTCATCGATAACCTGAACTCTGAAGTCGATTCCAGTCTTTTCAAAGAATTTCTCCCAACCAATCCTGTCAATCCACTCGGCAATCCTCTCATGTGGCTTTGCTTCAGCGGCCCAAGCCTCGAGAATTCTCCTTATTGTGTCAACAACCTCTGGCCATCTTGGTGGGTTGTTTGGCAGATATGGAACTACAACTTTCGAGAGTCTTGCAGGGCTTCTCGCATCAGAAAGTTTTCCACCTACGAGGATAGCAACTCCTCCGTTCTCCGGGTCGAAAAGTGGCATTCCAGGACACATTGTGTAACAGTTACCACAGTACATACACTTCTCTTCATCAACCTTAATTGTCTTGTTCTTCATGTCGGGTCTGAGTGCTCCAGTTGGGCATCCTGCCACAGTTGATGGAAGTTCACAGGTTCTTCTGACGACATCATCGTCAACTACAGGCGGAGTTCTGTGAATACCAACCAGAGAGATGTCAGATGCGTGAACTGCACCACACATGTTCAGACAGCATGCAATTGAGATTCTGCACAGGCCTGGTAGATCCATGTTCTTGAAGTGGTCAAACAGTTCATCCATCAGTGCCTTAACAGGACCGGATGCATCAATAGCTGGAGTGTGGCAGTGAATCCATCCCTGGGTGTGTACTATATTCGAAAGAGCATATTTAGCATTGGTAGTATCCCAGGTTCCACCAACGGGGAATCCCAATTTTTCGACTTCCTCGATCAGGGGATCGATCTTGCTTTCATCCGTTAGAAGGAATTCTATATTGTTCCTGCTTGTAAATCTCAGATATCCATCACAGTACTTGTCTGCAAGGTCACATACTTCCTTGATCGTGTAAACACTCAGCAATCTCGGAGACCCAACTCTAACAGAATAAACCTTATCTCCACTCTCTGCAACGTGCAAAAGCACACCGGGTTTCAAAACCTCGTGATACTTCCACTTACCATAGTTGTTCTTAATTACCGGGGGAAGCATCTCACTGTAGTGTGGAGGTCCGATATCACTAATATATTCCTCAACAGGTTCGCTTGACATTTAACACACCTCCTTTACATCTCCTTTTCAGCCTTTCTCCAAATCTCCCATGGGTCAACTCTTGGCTTGAGGTCCTCTTCCTTCCAGAAGTAGAACGGATTGGTTCTTGGTTCTTTGATTTGCCTTGGATCTGGCTCTACACCTATAGCTTCAAGGAATCTCATCATTCCAACTCTCTCAATCAACTCAGCAAGTCTTTCCCTGAATTTTCCATTTTCATCCCAGAAGTCCCAAACGTTTTCTGCAAGTTCTTTGAGGTTATCATATGGAGGTTCAAGCTTCATGAATGGAACCACTACCCATCCCATGACCGGACCTTCAAGGATTGGAGCCTTTCCACCCATAAGAATGACTGCTCCCCTATCATCTCCTGGTCTCAGGGCCTTTGGAAGTACATTTATACAATGCATACATCTAACACAGTTGGAGTTATCAATTTTAAGCTCTTTCTTCTCTTCATCCCATTCAATACATTTTGTTGGGCAGTTGTCAACAACCTGTACTTTGATGTCTACGCCCTGCTCGGCATACTTCTTCACTTCCTCATTATTAACCTTGATCTCATCTCTCCATGTTCCAACAATCGCAAAGTCTGACCTTGCCTTTGATGCTACGCAATCATTCGGGCAACCAGCGACCTTGAACTTAAACTTGTATGGCCACATTGGTCTGTGAAGTTCATCCTGGTATGTTACAGTGAGCTCATGACAGATGTCCAGTGTATCTATCAACGCAAACTCACATCTTGCCGGGCCAACACATGCGCTCGGAGTTCTGAGAGCCGATCCAGAACCACCGAGATCAAAACCATTCTTCGCAAGTTCATTGAAACATGGTTGTAAATTCGGAGTTGTTGTACCCAGCAGAATTATGTCTCCAGTTGAACCGTGCATGTTGGTCAAACCACTACCATATTTCTCCCAGATGTCGCAAATCGTTCTCAAAGCCTTTGTTGTATAGAACCACCCAGCCGGCTGGTTTACACGCATTGTGTGGAACTCAGCAACACCCGGGCATTCTTTTGCTAAGAAGGAATATCTTCCGATAACTCCACCACCATATCCTTTAACAGAAACGATACCTCCATGTTTCCAGTACGTAATCTTGTCTTCATAGCTCCTCTCTAACTGCTTCAGAAGATCTTTCATCTCTGGTTTCTTCTCTGCGGTCTTTTCTATCTCTTTAACGAAGCTGGGCCAAGGCCCTTTCTTCAGTTCACTAAGCAGAGGAAATTCTTCATTGCTCAAATTAGTTCACCCCCTTATACGGGTTTTGCTACTTTTTAAGAATATATAAGTCTTTCGAAGTGCTTTTTTAAAGAGGTTGAATGATCTAATTTATCCAATTTTTAATTATTTGAATTTAAATGCAGGTCATCACGAATGCATATTTACCAAAAGATTTATTTGATTTTTTAAACCTGATTTAGAGAAAGGTGGTTAAACTGCCAGAATTCATCAGAAATGATACAAAAGTGTATCTTGTAGGAGCTGGACCAGGTGATCCGGAACTTTTAACCCTCAAAGCACTCCGAGTGATTGAGGAGGCTGACGTTATACTCTACGACAAGCTCGTAGGCGACAAAATTGTCAAATTTCTAAAAAAAACAAATAAAAAATTGATCTATGCCGGGAAAGATAGCAGGGAAAGAGGAGAAGATAGGCAGACTGAGATAAACAGCCTGATGAAAAAATTTGCCATTGATGGGAAAAAGGTCGTCAGGCTCAAGGGTGGAGACCCCTACGTGTTTGGAAGGGGATGTGTTGAGGCAGAATTTCTTAAAAAAGAAGGCATACCCTTTGAGGTTATTCCCGGTGTTAGTTCAATCAGTGCAGTTCCAACAAGTGCAGGAATTCCCTTAACCCATCCTGAGCTTTCATCATCCATCCTTATCGTAACAGGCAGAGAAGACGTGAAGAGGTGGTCAAAAACCTTTCTTGAGGGGACGATTGTTATACTGATGGGAAAAGACAAAATCGAAGAAATATGTAAAAATCTCATAAAGGAAGGAAGGCCACCTGAGACTCCCGTCGCTGTTATAGAGAACGGAACCTTAGAAAAGGAAAGGACTCTGTTTGGAGACTTAAAGAGTGTTTCAAAGATAATAAAAGAGCATAACCTGAAAGGGCCCACACTTATTGTTGTTGGAGAGGTCGTTGGATTTGCTGAGAAACTAAAAAATTTGAGATCAAAAATTACAGAAATCCTGAGACAAGATCGATAAATCCGATTAGGTAATTGAAAATTTCCAGACGATAAAGACAGCAAATAAGTAACAGATAGAAAAATTTAATACCCCTCTTATAAGTTGCTGTTTCATGAAGCTTCTGCTCATTCATGCTGATTTCATGGAATATGAAGTCAAAAAGAAAACTCAGGTAGCCGAACCTGTTGAGGAAAAGAGTAAAAGGGTTGATGAGGTTCTTGTTGTTTTCACGGCTGTTGAAAAAGGAGATAATGAAAATGTTGCTGAAAAAGCGGTTGATGAGATAAAAGATGTTCTCTTAAAGGTTAATGCTGAAAGGGTGATGATCTATCCCTATGCTCACCTCTCCTCAAACCTTTCTGATCCCAAAACAGGAACTGAAATTCTCAGAAAAATAGAGACGAAACTGAAGAATCTTTCGGAGGTTAAAGAGGTTTACAGGGCACCATTTGGATGGTATAAATCCTTCAGAATCTCCTGTAAAGGTCATCCTTTGAGCGAGCTCTCTAGAGAAATATCTCCTGAAAAAGTAGAGGCCGCTGCTGAAGAAGAGAAAGAATTCACCGAAGCTCTGAAAGCAGAGGAGAAGGTTGTAAGTTACTGGTACATTCTCACTCCGGACAAAGAGCTTGTAGAAGTTGAGAAATTTGATTTTACCAGTTACGATAACCTGAGAAAGTTCGTGAACTATGAGATTGCCAAAAAAAGAGCTGTAGATAGAATCCCACCCCATGTGGAGTACATGCAGAGATTGCAGATAGCTGACTACGAACCTGCAAGCGATTCAGGGCACATGAGATACTACCCAAAGGGCCGGCTGATTAAAAGCCTACTCGAGACCTACATAACCGAGAAATGCATCCAGTATGGAGCGATGGAAGTTGAGACACCATTGATGTACGACAGAGCCCATCCAACTCTGAGAAAGTACCTTGAGAGATTTCCTGCACGCCAGTACATTATTCAGGGTGACAAAAGAGAATTTTTCCTCAGATTTGCTGCATGTTTTGGCCAGTTTCTCATGAAACATGACGCAGTTATAACCTACAAGAACTTGCCACTTAAAATGTACGAGCTGACAAGATACTCCTTCAGGAAGGAGCAGAGAGGTGAACTCGTTGGTTTGAGAAGACTTAGAGCATTTACAATGCCGGATATGCATACGATTGCAAAGGATATTGAACAATCCAAAAAGGAGTTCATAAACCAGTATCGGCTTTCTGTCGAGGTGCTCAGAGGTATTGGACTTGAGCCGGAGAACTATGAAATAGCCGTAAGGGTAACCAGAGATTTCTACGAGAACAACAGAGAATTCATCCACAGCCTTGTAGATATCCTCAAGAAACCCATTTTGATCGAGATGTGGGATAGCAGATTCTTCTACTTCGTTCTCAAATTTGAGTTCAATTTCGTCGATTCTCTTGAGAAAGCGTCAGCACTGAGTACTGTCCAGATAGACGTAGAAAATGCAGAAAGGTACGAGATCAGTTATGTGGATGAGGATGGGCAGAAAAAGAGACCTTACATACTTCACTGCTCGTTGAGTGGAGCGGTGGAGAGGTGCATATATGCCATGCTTGAAAAGGCATACATGGAGAAGGAGAAGGGTATCCTACCATCACTGCCTGTCTGGCTATCTCCAACACAGGTAAGAATCGTTCCGGTTTCAAAGAGGTATGTCGATAGAGCAGTAGAGATTGCAGAAATGCTAAAGGGTGCCGGAATAAGAGTAGATGTTGATGATAGAGATGAGACACTGAGCAAGAAAATTAGAGATGCTTCAACTGAATGGGTTCCCTACATCGCAGTAATAGGTGAGAGAGAAGTAAATGAAGGTATACTTACCGTGACAATCAGACAGGAGTCCACCACGAAAACTCAGAAAAAGGAAAGTTTTACAGTTGAAGAACTCATAGAGAGGATAAAACTTGAATGTGAAGGAAAGCCATATAAACCCCTTTCCCTACCTATGTTACTCTCAGAGAGGCCATCCTTTAGATGACGGGTGATTCCAATGGCAAAAAAGTCGGGAAAAAAGGAGAGGAAAAAGCAGCAGGAGAGAAAAGAAGACGATAAAATAAGCATCAAGGAGGGCAAAAAGACTGAAGAAAAACAGATAGTCATTGAGGTTGACCACAAAAAAGAGGTCATTAAAACATTTTTACCACTCCTGCTGGGCATATTAGCTGGAATTGTCTCATTTTACATTACTGGAGATATGAGATCGCGGGATCCTGCTGGTATTATTATTTTGACGGTCTTTGTTTATTTAAATAAATTTATTTTACCTAAATTTGAAATTGAACCCCAGGGTAAGGACTGGGCTGGACTGGGTTTTATAACCTTCACAACTTGGTACATAACCTGGACGCTTCTTTTAAATTTATAAGGTGAACCTGAATGAGGGAGTTCAGGATTGCTGTTGTTGACAGAGATAGGTGCAAACCCCAGAAATGCAGCCAGGAATGCGTAAAATACTGCCCAAAGGTTAGAACTGGAGATGAGACTGTAGTTATAAAGGATAAAGCGATAATTTCAGAGGAACTTTGCGTGGGATGCGGGATATGCATCAAAAAATGTCCCTTCAAAGCGATAGCTATAGTTGGTTTGCCCCATGAACTGGAAGGAAAGGAAGTTCACAGATATGGTGAGAATGAATTCGTGCTCTACAATCTTCCAATCCCCAAAAAAGGTCATGTCGTGGGTTTACTTGGTCCCAATGGAACTGGAAAAACAACGGCCGTTAAAATACTGTCAGGTCAGCTTAAACCAAATCTTGGCAGGGAAAGTGCGGAATGGGAAGAAATATTCGAAAGATTCTCGGGTACTGAACTTCTTGATTATCTAAAGGGAATTGCATCCGGAATAAGAACAAGCCTTAAACCCCAGTATATTGAGGCGATTCCAAAAGTCTATAAAGGAAAAGCCATAGATCTGCTATCAAAAGCCGACGAGATTGGAAAACTTGACGAGATGGTTGAAAAACTGGAACTTAAAAATTCTATCAGGAGAGAAGTAAAAGATCTGAGTGGTGGTGAACTCCAGAGACTGGCAATTGCAGCATGCTTATTGAGGGATGCTGACTTCTATTTTCTTGATGAGATCACCTCATATCTGGATATTTACCAGAGGACATCTGTTGCAAAGGTTATAAGAGAGAGAGCAGAGAAAAAACCTGTACTCATTGTGGAACATGACATCGCAATCCTGGATATGCTGGCAGATTATGTCCACATCTCCTATGGTGAACCCGCGGTTTATGGTGTTATTACAAATCCCAAAGGAGTTAGAGTAGGGATTAATCAGTACCTCAGAGGATATCTGGCTGAGGAGAACATAAGAATAAGGGATAAACCAATCGAATTTGAAGTTTTCCAGCCAAGAGAGAGCGAGTTGGAAAATATTCTCTTAGAATACCCTCCATTTAAAAAAACTCTTGACGGGTTCTCTCTCTTCGCCGAGAGTGGAGATATAAAATCATCCGAGGTTCTGGGTATAGTTGGTCCAAACGCAACAGGAAAATCGACTTTTGTAAAAATTATTGCAGGTGTGATGGAGGATAATGAGAAAAAGCTGAATTTCGAGCTTAAAACATCCTATAAACCTCAATACATCAAAGCAGATGTCAGTATGCCTGTACGGATGTTTTTAAAGAGCATTAATCCAATGGTTGACTCATCATATTATAAAACAGAATTCTTGAAACCTCTGAGAATAGAAGAACTCATGGATAGAAATCTGGAAGATCTGAGTGGTGGTGAGTTGCAGAGGGTCGCAATAATCGCATGTCTGCTGCGAGATGCCGACCTGTATCTACTTGATGAGCCTTCAGCACATCTTGACGTGGAGCAAAGGACTGAAGCTGCAAGAATAATAAGGAGGTTCGCCCTGAACACAAAGAAGAGCGTATTTGTGGTTGATCACGACATCTACCTCATCGACATGATTTCTGACAGGCTGATCGTTTTTGAGGGGGAGCCGGGAAAGAGGGGTATCTCCAGAAAACCAACAAACCTGAAGGATGGAATGAACCTCTTCCTTTCAAACCTTGAGATCACATTCAGAAGAGATGAGGAAACCAGAAGACCGAGGGTTAACAAGCTCAATTCCAGACTTGACAGAGAACAGAAGAGCAAGGGAGAGTACTACTACTATTTTTGAGTGCTTTTAGACATGTCACACTTTAAATGGTTAGCTGATGCTTTCAATTGAAGTCTGTGATTCACACTAAAAAACCAGGATTTTATACTTTCCTGAAATTAAAAAGGTAAAAATGCTCACCCCTGTAATTAACAAGCTTTCCATTCTCCGGAGTCTCACCAAACAGCGGTCTTATCAAACAATCAGCCCCTATTTTCCTGGAAAGAGCTATTATATAAGGAAAAAGTTCATAGGGAGGCCTTATTGAGTACAGAAGTTCCGATCCTTCATAAATTTCATAGTTGGGGGTTGTTACGTCATCGACCACGAATTCAAGCATTCCTGGCGGATCAGTATTCTGAATGTCCACACATGTGATATCATAACCGGCATTTTTTAGAATTAAAGCCACATCAAATAGATTGCCAGAACCAATTTCCACGATTTTACCATGGTAGTTATTCATAATATATTCAGCAATACCCTCAAATGCCATATAATTAAATACCCTTAAGATGATATAAATTTGTGCTCTCCGTAATGATCAGGGAATACAGCATAAAGGATTTTAAGGACATCCTAAAAATAGAGGAGGAGGCATTTAGACCGAAGAATCCAGCGTATGATCTCTTTATCTACCTCTCCTACAGCAGCGACCTTCTTGTTGCAGATATTGGTGGAAAGGTCATAGGTTACATTGCTGTTATGGATATGAATAGCAGTTCCAAAATAATCTCATTTGCGGTTAAAAAGGAGTTCAGGGGACATGGTGTAGGCAGTATGCTTCTTGACAGAGCGATCGAGAGATGTAAATCGAGAGGAAAGAGAAGCGTAATACTCGAAGTGAGGGTTTCAAACGAGATGGCTCAGTTGCTGTATAAAAAAAAGGGGTTTAAAGTTGTTGATGTGATCGCAGGCTATTACAAAGACGGAGAAGATGCTTACCTAATGGTACTTGACCCCATCAATGACTTCCAGTAGCTCTCTAATTTTTGGGTTTTTCATGACGTCCTCAGGAGGCGTTTCTCTGAAAATATCTGTTATGCCTCTGCAAAGAGTGATAATTGCTTTCTTGTGATCGGCCTTGCTTTTGTGTATGTGCACAGGCTGAACACCAAGCTTCTCGTACGACAAAAAATGTCCGTTTGCAATTCCTGCTTCTTCAAAAAACCTTTTCATATGGAACAAAGTCAAATGTAAAAATACAAGCTCTTCTTTATGCATCAGGATCCCCCACCCATCCAAAAAGTGGAGGAAGCAGTAAAAAAATTTATTGGTCGAACAAAACATATTTCTTAGATTGCATATGTATGTAACACTAATACAGATTAATCGGTGCAATACAAATTAACCCACGCTCACGCTGAATGATAGACTATAAGAAAATTACGCACAATAGCAACGTCTAAGAATAGATCTAACAAATATCAACATAATCAATCCAGAATGTTAAAATTTTTCAACAATGAAAATAACCAAAAATTATGAAAGTTGCAGTAATTGGTGCAGGTGCGATGGGTTCTGCGTTAACAGTGCCACTTTACGACAATAATATAGATATATGCCTTTACGGAACCGAATATGATATAGAAATTCTTAAAGTTGTTGAAAAAGGCAAAGTACACCCAAGACTGGGTATTAAGCTTCCAGATATGGAAATAGCCTATCCCAATCAACTTGACCGGGCACTAAGTGATGCCGAGATAATTCTTCTTGCGGTAAGTACTGAGGGTGTTATTCCCATTTTCACAAAAATAAAGGACAAAATAGGAGATAGAGTGCTTATCACCATTTCAAAAGGTCTTTTAAAGTTGAAAGACAGCATCCTCACAATTCCAGAGGCTATCTGGAAGGAGAAAACCGATCTCACTGACAGAACAGTAGCAATAACCGGTCCTTCCATTGCAAAAGAGGTTGCGAGAAAAGCACCAACGAAGGTTGTGTTCAGCTGTATCGATATCAAATTGGCCAGAATGATAGCCAGGATATTTACTACGGAATATTACAGAGTTGCTGTATCGGACGATATAAAAGGTGCTGAAATTACTTCCGCATTAAAAAATGTTTATTCAATAGCCATAGCATGGATAAGGGGATACGAACAGTATAAAAGTGTTGAGATGAGTAATTTAAAGGGTGTTATAGCATCCATGGCAATAGAGGAGATTGCAAAGATTGTGGAGGCTGCAGGTGGTAAAAAGAGCACAGTTTTCGGATTGTCGGGGTTTGGAGATCTCATAGCCACATTCAGAGGAGGGAGAAACGGGATGCTTGGAGAGTTGCTTGGTAGAGGGTTATCTATTTCCCATGCACTTGAAGAACTTAGAAAAAGAGGTGTTGGGGTAATAGAGGGTTATGGAACCGCTGAAAAAGCATATAAACTCGTAAAAGATCTTGAGATGAACGGAAAGATTTCCTCAGATGAATTCCCATTACTGACAAGGACATATGAGGTCCTGTTTAAAAATAGAAAAGTGGAAGATGTTCTAAAAGAACTGATTTGATAGATTCGTTACCTGATTTGCTCCTCAACAAGTCCTTCAAAAGCTGAAATAAAGTCCTTCTCTTTTCCTTTATCGATAACTGTTGCCGCTGCGAGTTTATGAGTGGCATCCGCAAATCCACCAACTTTCTCACTCGCTTTTGGAACGAGAAAGTTCAGACCAGGTGCATTTCCGTTCAAAATTCTTCTTTCGAGCAATACAGGCGCTCTACCACTCATTTTTACAGCATCCCAATCAATTTTTCCAATATCTGGTATGTTCTCAGGCAGGTTCTGAAAGCCTATAAGGTACTTGTCATCTTTCAGGAACACCATATCCTTAATAATCTGACAGAACTCACCCACAGCCTTAACACCCATTGGAGAGAAACGATCATGAAGATGGAACCATTGGGTGTACTTTTCCGTTACAAGACCACCATTTTTCAAATATTCTATTGCTTCGTTAAATTTCTTTATCCTCAACGATTCAAGCTCCCTTACCTCACTTAGTATGTGTTCATCAAAGCCCTCTAAACAAGCCTTTATTCCTTTCTTGTATCCCATGCTTTCATAACCCACAGCCCCAAGATTCGTCAGCTTTTTGGCAACCTCATCAGCATATTCCCCAAAGAAATTTATGAAATATCTCTCTTTATTCTCCTCTATTTTGATTTTGGCCTGACCAGCATGAATCGCTTCATCCAGTGCAAACCGATCGAAGCCAAGCACGCCACCACTTCTGTCATGATAATCTCCTACAGAACCGACAACAGCAAGATAGGCATATTTGTTCATTTCCTTACTTATAGCCCTGCAGAAAATTAGGTTGAGCGTTGAGGCAGAGATAAAAACATCTCCGGAAATTCCTATAAGTTCAGGGTCAAGAACAAAAACATGTTCGCTATCAACACTCTTGGCTGGATGGTGATCTATAATTAACACCGTGTTCCTGTCCGCGTTAATTTTATCTATCATATCTGCAGCAAGACCTGCAAGATCAGTGTAAATGATAATCCCATCATATCTTTCATGGATTTCTTTAACAACTGCTGGATGCACCTTTTCAATACAGATTAGATTAGAAGAGAAATCAAGGAATTCACACAACTTTGAAAGAATCGCCCCGGAGCAGATCCCATCCGCATCATTGTGGTGAACGATTGTAACATGTTCTCCCTTTAACTTCATGATCTTTTCAGCCATTAGATCTACAAGCCTGAAAAACTCACTGTTAAGAAACTCATTCATGATCTGATTAAAGCAATTAATTCTTAAAAAAATTTTGCTATAATCTATCAGAGTTCAAGAGATCACAGAAGGATAAACTATAAAAATTTTAACTATAACTTGATTTGATGAAAGTCTTGCTCAGCAGAAAAGAAACCATGAGACTCCTAATTTTATCTGAACTTGCTTCAAAGAAGGAGGTAAATCAGAGAGATATAGCAAAAAAACTTCGCCTCACTCCACAGGCAATCTCAGAACATTTTAAGGAACTCATAAACGATGGTTTCATATCTGTCGTTCACAAAGGATTTTATGAAGTCACAGAAAAGGGAATCGAGTGGTTAACGAAGAATCTCTTTGACCTACACATATTCTCCGAAGAGCTTGTCAAAAAACTCTATTCAAAATCCATCGTTGCAATTGCAAAGGGGAAAATTGACGTTGGAAGTAAAATAACTTACTGGTACAGCGATGGACTCATTTTTGCAATGGAGGGAAAAGAGGGCAATGGGGTTGCTATGACAACAGCAGATGATGGAGAGGATGTGCTAATAAAACCCTTAGAGGGTTTTGAACCTCCAAGAAAGGGAGAAATAATCATAGTAAAAGTCCCAGATGTTGGAGAGGGTGGTAGCAGAAGAGTAGATTATAACAAATTCTCCAAGCTTATAAAGTCCAATCCTACAAAAATAGTAGTTGCCGTGGGAATCGAAGCTCTTATTGCATGCAGGAAGATAAAGGTCGAGCCCATATTTTTTGGATCTAAAGAGGTTTGTATTGAGGCTGCACATCATGGGTGTGGTTCAATTGTTGTTTGCACGGAAAGCATGCTGGACAGCCTGTTAAGGAGTCTTGTTGATGAGGAATTAAAATTTGAAATACTCAGCTTTCAAAATTGACTTATCAAGGCTGCCGGACTTCGTTTTGTGGTAGATAAAATACAAACCCCCTGAAAAATATACAATAACAGACTCAATACTCTGATGCGACAAAACAATAATGTCTGTAGATTATAAATGTGATCGATTCCATTCTACCACCAACAAAATCTGACGCCATAAAAATGACCGTAATGTTTTTAAAAAGCATCTTATTGCTTCTGGTTATGGGTAAGACAGGAACAACAACATGGATTAAAATAAAAGGCAGAAAAGGTCAGACAAGATTGGTTCCAGGCAAATGGCAGAATTATAAACCTACTGGGCCGAATCAAAAGTATGATTCCAGGGGTAAGAGGAGGAGAAGATTCCAGAGATCTCAAAAGTCGATTCTTGGAGTAAGGAGCTAATTTTGAAAATTAAAGTTATTGGATTTTATTGAAATTTTAAATCCTCAGTCAGACGGCACTCTAATTTTTCAATTTCATTTATGGAAATCGTATTAAATAGCTGTTTTCGCTTCCGAGCTTTCAACACCAAATTCATGCATCCACGAAACTTTTAAATATTAAAATATATCCATCATTATTGGCTGATAGTATGAAAAACAAAAATAACTCCAATTTCATCGCAGCTAAGGTTGTTCTCAATAAAGATACGATTGAGGAGCTAAAAAAGAAGACTAATTCTGATACAACAAAGGACGCTCTCGCCAAAGCAGTAATTCACTACATAAATTGCAAACACATATGTGACGATCCAAACGGCCAGAAACTTCTTATAATCATGAAAAAGAGGGGGCGAATTATTTTTTAGCCTGTTTCATTTTCTACTTCGAATCTAATTTTAATTCACTTATCTGATACCGGGCTTGCATTTTTACTATGATTGAGTATAAGTTTTGCGACCAATTTCCCACCATTACAACTCGAGACCCAATATGCAAAAAAGCTCAAAAAATCTTGCAAAAACTGATCAATTTCCCACACTTCACAGAATATAATCACTCAGTTATTTGCCTCGATCAGAGTCTCTCAAGCTCTGAAGAAGGTTAAAGTTATAAATCACCTCGAACTTATGAAAGACATCACGATTACACTTTCAGAATTTCGGTGATAGATATGGAAATCTCATGTATGGTCATCTCTCACAAAAAAGCTCCAGTAGAAATTATTGAGAAAGCCTGGCAAACAGATATGAGAAAGATTATAGAAAGTCTGCTTTCACATCCCAACATCTCTGAATGTGCTGTGCTTTTAACCTGCAATCGGGTGGAAATATACGTGGTTGGGTACGAAACGATAAAAACACTTCAGAATCTTGCTTCATTTTTCGAAGTTGGCGAGGAGCACATAGAATATTTCAAGAATGAAGAATGTCTCCTTCACGTTCTGAGGGTCTCTTCAGGCCTTGAATCGCTCATGGTTGGTGAAGATCAAATACTTGGCCAGTTAAGAGAGTACTATCAGCTAAGTAAGGGACTTGGAGGGGTTGGAGAGTTTCTTGACATTATTTTCTCCAAAGCCATTCAAACAGGCAGAAAAGTTAGATTGTTCACAGGAATCAACAAGGGTTCGATTTCCATAGGCTCTGCTGCAGTTGAACTGGCAGAGGATATACTTGGTGATTTAAAGGATAAAAAAGTCCTTCTCATTGGTGCGGGTGAAATGGGTAGTTTAGTTGCAAAATCCATAGCGAACAAGAAAGCGTGCACAGTCCTGATAGCCAACAGAACATTTGAGAGAGCTGAAGAGCTTGCCAGGCAAATTGGCGGAATGGCTGTGAAATTTGATCAGCTTGAGGAATATATGGAGATATCTGATGTTGTTATATCAGCGACATCAGCTCCCCATTTCGTTATAAAAAAGGATCTCGTTGAAAGAATAATGAAAAGGAGAGGAAATAGTCTTCTGATTATTGATATTGCCCTCCCCAGAGATGTCGAAGAATCAGCTGACGAAATACCTGGCATACATCTTTTCACAATAGACGACCTCAGAAGTATCAGCGAGAGAAATCTAAAAAATAGAAAAGAGAGGATTCCCTTTGCTGAGAAAATTATTGATGATGAACTCAAAAACCTGAAAAACATGCTCAAAGAAGTAAGAGCCAATAGGGCGATAAGCATAATGTATACTTCTGCCGAAAGAATAAAGAGAGAGGAGATAATTGAGCTCTTTAATAAACTCTCTTCAAAATATGGTGTTGATGAGAGTATTTTGCCTGTACTAGAGGAGTTTGCCAACTCATTTATCAAAAAATATCTGAGGATGCCGACGGTCAGGTTGAGGATGGCTGCCAGAAACGGAAAGCCAGAACTCATTGATTCAGTGGAATATCTTTTTGGAGGTGATGATTATGGAGTTTCCCTTGATAAGAATGAGAAGATTGAGAAGGGATTCGCTGAGACCAGTTCTAAGAGAAGTTGAAATTAGTAAAAAAGATCTTATTGTTCCTGTTTTTATTGATGAGAACATTAAAAAACCTGTTGAAATACCATCAATGCCCACGTATTTCAGACATCCACTCACCGATGTTGCTGAAGAGATTGGAAGTTGCCTTGAGAAGGGATTGAGGGCTTTCATTCTTTTTGGCATACCATCTTACAAGGATGAGAATGGAAGTTCAGCTTACGATGAGAATGGAGTGATACAGAAGGCTGTGAGAAACATAAAGAGAGAACACGACGATGCTGTAATAATTACTGATGTGTGCCTCTGTGAGTACACAACCCACGGTCATTGTGGGGTTGTAAGAGACGGGGAAATACTCAACGATCCTACACTTGAATTGATAGCCCAAACTGCACTGAGCCATGCTCAGGCTGGAGCAGATATCGTGGCTCCTTCAGGCATGATGGATGGTATGGTGAGAGCTATCAGATCCAGGCTTGATTCTGAAGGTTTTGAAGATATTCCAGTAATGAGTTATTCTGCAAAGTATGCTTCCAGCTTTTACTCCCCGTTCAGAGAGGCAGCAGATAGCGGTTTTTCCTTTGGGGACAGAAAAACCTACCAGATGGACTTCCACAACAGTGATGAGGCGATGAGGGAAATAGAGCTGGACATAATAGAAGGAGCAGACATAGTGATGGTCAAACCTGCACTTGCCTATCTGGACATAATAAGAAGAGCGAAAGAGAGCTTTAATATTCCTGTTGCAGCTTACAATGTAAGTGGGGAATTTAGCATGGTAAAGGCAGCCGAGAAAATGGGCTGGATTGATGGTAAAGCAATCGCCTACGAAATTTTGACTGCCATAAAAAGAGCTGGAGCTGATCTGATAATAACATATCATGCCAAAGAGCTGGCTGAGAGTTTAAAATGATAAAATGATGTTAATGAAAAAATGAGGTGAGCTCATGAAATTCGATAATTCTGAAAAATTGTACGAAGAAGCGCTGAACCTTATGCCAGGCGGTGTAAGCAGCCCAGTTAGAGCTGTAAAGCCATTTCCATTTTACACATCCCATGCAGAGGGTTCTAAAATTTTTGATGTTGATGGAAACGAATACATCGATTGCTGCCTGGCATACGGCCCACTGATTTTGGGGCATGCTCATCCAGTAGTAAAGGAAGCTATCAGGGAGCAGATTGAAAAGGGCTGGTTATACGGTACGCCAGTTGAACTTGAAATAAGATACGCAAAGAAAATAAGAGAGATATACCCGGGCATGGAAATGGTCAGATTCGTGAACACCGGGAGCGAGGCTACGATGAGTGTAATAAGAGTTGCAAGAGGCTTCACTGGAAGAAAGAAGATAATCAAAATTGAAGGAAGCTTTCATGGCGCACATGATGCCGTCCTTATTAAAGCGGGAAGCGGAGCGACAACCCACGGAATACCGAATTCTGCAGGCATACCTGAAGAATTCGTTAAGAATACACTCCAGGTCCCTTTCAATGATCCCGAAGGACTTTCAGATCTCCTGGAGAAGAATCGTGAGGAGATTGCAGGGCTGATTATGGAACCGATTATGGGAAATTCAGGGTTAATTTTACCGGAGAATGGTTATTTAAGAGAGGTCAGAAAAATAACAGAAGAGAACGATGTCCTCTTAATTTTTGATGAAATCATCACCGGTTTCAGAGTTTCCCTGGGTGGGGCACAGGAATTCTACAACATCAAGCCAGATCTGACAACACTTGGCAAGATAGCCGGTGGAGGGTTGCCATGCGGAATATTCGGTGGTAGAAAGGAAATCATGGAGTATGTTGCTCCAGCAGGGAAAGTATATCAGGCGGGAACTTTCAGTGGAAATCCTCTTACACTGTCAGCCGGATATGCGGCTGTAAGTTTTTTGGAGAGGAATGGTGTACATAGATATCTGGGTGAGCTTACTGGATGGATTAAAGAGAGTATCGAAGATTTCATTACAAAAAATGGTCTTAAGGTAAATGTTGAATCAATAGCCTCAATGTTTTGCGTCTATTTTGGAGATAAACCAGCCAATTATCAGGATGCACTTAAGCTCGATAACAAGCTTTTCATAAAATTCTTCTGGAAACTTCTTGAAAATGGCATTTTCTTCCCTCCGTCTCAGTATGAAACTTGCTTTACATCCTACAGCCATTCAGAGGCAGACGCTGAAAAAATTGCAGGGGCTGTAACAAAATGCCTGAAAGAGTTGTTGTAGGAACGAGAGGAAGCAAGCTTGCACTTGCTCAGGCAGAAAAGGTAATTGGCCATTTGAAGAGAGCTGGAAAAGAGGTCAAAATCCAGATAATCAAGACCTCCGGAGACATAATGAAAGACAAACCTCTTTATGAGTTCAAAGGAGCTGGTGCATTTGTCAGGACGATAGATGAGGCACTTGCAGATGGAGAAATTGATATTGCTGTGCACAGTATGAAAGACATTCCGGTTCAAAGGGTCGAAAATACTGTAATTGCTGCTGTTTTACAGAGGGAGAGCCCATTTGACGCATTTATAAGTGCATCAGGTGAGAGGTTGGAAGATCTGGATTCAGAAGCTATAATTGGTACTTCAAGTCTGAGAAGGTCTGCTCAGATAAAAAGGCTCAGAAGTGATGTAATAATAAAAAACATTCGAGGGAATCTCGATACAAGGTTGAGGAAGCTTCGAGAAGGAGAGTATGATGCGATAATAGTTGGTGAAGCAGGTTTAATACGACTGGGAATCGATGATAAAATAAACTACCAGAGATTAAGTCCAGAACTATTTGTTCCATCTGCAAATCAGGGTATAATCGCTGTTGTCACAAGAAAAGGCGAGGAGGATCTTGTATCCTTCATGAACCATAGAGAAACGATGCTTGAAGCCTCTGTAGAAAGAGAGATACTCAAAGAACTTGGTATTGGATGTGCAGTTCCAGCGGGAATTTATGCAAAGTATGAAGACGGTTCCGTCAGAATTATCTGCGAAATTCTGACATTTGATGGCGAAGAAAGAGTCAGAATTGAAAGAAAACTGGATGAGAAGGTTGCACATCACCAAGCTAAAGAAGTTGCACTGGAAGTAAAGGAAAAGATAGGGGAGATCCAAAATTTGACGAATGAGATTAAGGAAAACCGGTGAAATCGGATGGATCAGATTGATCGGATGAATAAATCAACTGCTAGTATTCAGGTAGAAAAAGTGGAAAAAAGTGTAGATACTGAAGGTACTGGAAAAGTTTATCTGATCGGTGCTGGCCCAGGGGACCCTGAGCTGTTGACGATCAAAGCCCTCAGATGTATCAAAGAATCTGATGTAGCTCTTGTTGATGATTTGATTGGAGATCAAATAAAAGCCATTGTCGAAAAGGAGTGTAAAGAGGTAATTGAAGTGGGGAAAAGGGCAGGGAGGCATAAAAAAACTCAAGTAGAGATTAATCAACTAATATATGCCCTTGCAAAGAGTGGAAAAACTGTGGCAAGAGTTAAAGGAGGAGATCCATTCGTATTTGGCAGAGGGGGAGAAGAAGCAGAATTTCTGGCCAGAAAAGGTATAAAATTCAGCGTAATTCCGGGTGTTTCATCGGCAATCGCGGCTCCGGCCCTTGCTGGAATCCCCCTGAATCACAGAAATTTTGACCCGGCAATAATTTTCGTTACAGGTAGGGAAAAGGAAGGAGGCAGAAGAATAAACTGGAAAGAAATGGCACGTATGAATGCAACCATAGTTATCCTCATGGGAGTCTCAAGACTCGAAGAAAATGTTAAAACTCTTTTAAAATACGGGAAGGACCCTGATACCCCTGTTGCTATTATAGAAAAAGCCTCAACACCTGAACAAAGAATTATTGAAGGAAATCTATCAAACATAATAGGGATAGCGAAAAGAGAGAACATCAAAGCTCCAGCAATCATAGTTATCGGTAACGTCGTGAGTCTCAGAGGAATTTTAAGGAACTTTATATTCTAAATTTATTCTAAATTTTATACTTTAACTTAAATTTTATTACTCATGTTCATTCCACGACTGAAAGTGAGGTCGAATGCAGGACTGAAAGTTAAAACCTCAGAAAACCTCCTTGTTCCTGTAGATATCTGTATTGCCTCAATTATTCTTTTTTTAAGCTGAATATCTGGTTTTCCCAAAACAACATTTTCACAGTATGTGTCCACATAAACATAATACTCCTCGTCGTTGTACCAGAACAGAGCAGAATCTTCACCTCTGCTTTTAACAACAAAGGGAAAAACAAGACACGCCACCGGTTTTCTTTTCTGAACGGAACAGAACCTCCCATCCTGAAAAAGACACCTTTTCCCAACCTTTCTCAGGTAATACTTACCCTTTTTTTCTTCAACAGCACCTATGCTCCTAAATCTCAGGTATTCCCAGAATGTAAGGGGTACTCGGTATTCCCTGCAGCATTTTCCGCAGGCAGTACAGTGCCATGATGCGATTCTTGACCATGGCACTTTCATGTGAGTTTCATCCCATGGCAGAATATAAAAATTTCACCACCTTGTGCGAAACACTGAACTTAAAATAACAAATCGGAGCAAAAGATTTAAAAGATGAAAACCAGATTGAACTGGAATTAAATTCGATATATGAAAAAGTCGTGGAGTGGGAAATCCATTAACTGATGGAGATCTGAGGTGGTAATCTGGGAACCGAGGTATCCAAACTGGATGAAGCCATAGTTGATGAGGTGTTTAAATGGATCAGGTAAAAATTGTGGAACTTTTGCTAACTGCGGAGATTTACAACCGCTATGAAGAGCTGACAGAAGACGACATACCCAAGGAAATCAGAAAACTATTTTACGGTAAAAACGGTATCTCTCGACCTCTTGTTGTTAAATCAGATATAGCCACTCAGTATGCTGGTAATAAAATAGATAGCACAGTAAGATTACTTCCGTTCATCGATTTTAATGAATTCAATAAACAGTTCAAGATAACTTCATTCGACCTATCTGTCAGCTGGTTAGCAAAGAGGGGCAAAGACTTAATAGCCAAAAATCCCGTTCTGGCATACTATTATCAGAACTATGATTCAATTGGAGTTTCATACGAGGAAGCAAAGAAATTTAACAAACCGAAGCATAGTGACAGGGAATGGCTGAAGAGTGTAATTTCTGAACTTGAGAAAAGTCAGGAAACCTCTGAAATGCTCGGACTTGTTAGAATTTACTCTCCTGAAGATATAAAGGTTGATTTTTCAGACGTTGCATTGAATGATGAACAAATCCAAGAAGTCAGAAAGATAGAGGTTGCACTCGATAAAAGAGATTATCTGAAAAAAATTGGGGTTGTGGAGATTGGAAAGTTGCTTTTCATAGGTCCACCCGGGACGGGTAAAACAACCACTGCAAAAGCTCTCAGCAAGAGGCTTTACCTTCCACTTGTAGAGGTTAAGTTATCGATGATTACCAGTCAATATTTGGGTGAGACTTCAAAAAACATAGAGAAGGTGTTCGAAATTGCCAAAAAGCTGAATCCCTGCATTCTTTTCATAGATGAGTTCGATTACGTTGCAAAAACGAGGACGAGCGATGAGCATGCTGCTGTAAAAAGGGCAGTCAACACCTTGCTGAAATCAATCGACGAGATTAACCTCGTTGAAGATGGAGTCGTTTTAATTGCAGCAACAAACCATCCAAGCCTGCTCGATTCAGCAGTATGGAGAAGGTTCGATAAAATAGTCGAATTCCCTGAACCATCAGAAAACGTTAGACGAAGAATACTGCATCTTTCCTTAGATAAAATACCTGGAAAATTTGACATTGAGGAGCTTGTTGAGCTGACAGAGGGTTTCACGGGAGCAGAAATCAAATTAGTCATCAGGGAAGCTGTTCTAAATTCCCTCCTTAAAGGAGAAGAAGAAATAAAACATGAAACGCTTGTAAAGGCGGTTGAAAACGTGAAAGAAAGACTTCAGTTAAAATACTCCTACTGAGATGAGAATAATACTCCTCGGAACCGGCGATTCTCCAGGAACTCCAGTGATTGGATGTCACTGTAGAACCTGTGAAGATGCAAGACTGAGAGGATGGGAAAGAACCAGATTCTCAGTACTGGTACAAAACAGGGGAAGGAACTTACTTATAGATGCCTCACCTGACCTGAGGACACAACTACTCAGAGCAGGAGTTGACTCAGTGGATGCGGTAATCTGGACACATAGCCATTACGATCACTTTGCCGGTTTTGGTGATTTCTACAGAGTTCAGACCAATGTCAATGTCTATACTTCCCGTGAAGTACATGAGGATATTGGCAGATTCATGCAGTTTATAAAATACAGAAAAATAGAAGTCAAAAGCTACAAGCCATTCTACCTGAATGGACTGCAAATTACATTAGCCGATGTAAATCATCCTCCTCTCCGAAAAGCTCATGGAGTGGTTATAGAATACGATGATTATAAAATAGTCATTTCGGGAGATACAAATAAAGATTTACCTGATACAACTTTCGAGCTATTTAAGAATCCAGATCTTTTTATTGTCGATTCAATAGCCCCAGAAGGTTTTAAACTGAGAAAACACATGAACGCCGAGGAAGCCATGAGACTGGCTGAGGATCTCGGGGCAAAAAGGACAGTCTTCACACACATAGGCCATTTCTATCCCCCCCATGAAAAGGCTCTTGAATACTATCCACTGGGATACGACTTCCAAACATTCACTTTCGGAGAAGATGCAACTCTGAATGAATTTTTATGATTACCTCAGGAGTGAATCGGATGAATCAGAGGAATTTTCACAATAAATGTTTGGGCATAGATATTGGAGGAGCAAATCTGAAATACTGTGATGGTAAAGGGAATGGTGAGATTATTTATTTTCCGATGTGGCTAAAATATCCTGAGCTGAAGCCAAAACTACAGGAAATCAAAAATACCTTCAACCCGAAAATAACTGGAATCGTGATTACTGCTGAACTGGCAGATTCCTTTTCCAGCAAATCTGAAGGTATTGAGTATATAACTGGTGTTGCGAAAGAGGTTTTTGAAAATATATTGTTTTTGAGTGTTGATGGTAAGTTAAAAAGAGAAATTGACAACCCTGCAAAATTTTCTGCCAGTAACTGGGTAGCCTCAGTGATGTTCCTCCTTGAAAAATATCAGAACTTTCTCTTTGTGGATATAGGCTCTACCACATCCGACTTTATCCCGGTAACCACCAGAATCGAGGCAGGAAAAACAGATTTCGAGCGCTTGAAGAGAGGAGAGTTGATATATTTCGGGGTTTTGAGGACCCCTGTATTCTACATCATGCCAAAATACAGAGATATACCTGTATCCTCTGAATACTTTGCAATAACAGGAGATGTCTTTATACTAACCAATGACATTGCTGAAAAGGACTACAACTGCAACACTCCAGATGGAAGGGGTAAAAAGAGAGAGGACGTTCTTGCGAGGCTTGCAAGAGTTTTCTGTGCTGATCTTGATGAGATCGAGGAATCTTTCCTCGAAGGATTCGCCTTTGATGTCAGAAGAGAGATGATAGATACAGTGAAAGATCAAATTAAATTCCATCTGAACAGATACAGTTTGAAAAACGTCATAGGCTGTGGAATTGGCGAGTTTCTAATTAGTGAGGCTTGCAACAACATCAATGTAAATTATATCTCTCTTAGAGAGGAGTTCGGGAGGGTCTCAGATCTTTTTCCTGCCTTTGCCATAGCGAGGCTTGTGAGCGGAAAAACGGAAAAGTGGGAAGTTGAACCATGATCGTGGTCAAGCTTGGTGGAAGTGTAATGAAAAACTGGGAGAACATAGTAAAAGTTCTGAAAGAAGTTAATGCTCTCACAGGCAAAAAAATACTTTTGGTACCGGGCGGAGGGAAAATCGCCAACCATATCAGGGAAATCGAAGTGGGAGATGATGAAGCTCACTGGATGGCTGTAGGAGCTATGGAGATAAATGGATATTATCTGTCCTCTTTTGGTTTGCAGAAAATATTTTCGAGGAATTTTGAGGATATAAAATTTGATGGAGTTGCAGTTCTGATGCCATATTTGCTTATAAAGGAGAATGATGCCCTTCCCCACACGTGGGATGTAACTTCCGACTCCATTGCCCTCTGGATTGCAGGAGAGATGAGAGCGGAATACGTTATCAAAGTGACAGATGTGGATGGAGTTTTTAAAAATAGTGAACTCCTGAAAAAAACCCGGGCAGATGAGATCGGCTTTGAATCATGCATAGATAGCTATGCTCTAAAACTTATTCAGGAATATCGGATTACGATGTTCGTCTGCAATGGTCTTGTGCCCGAAAGGGTAAAAGATTATATATTGAGAGGAGAGGCATTAGGAACACTCATAACTGCTGGGAGGTAATAATCATGGAGATTTACAAATGTGTGTCATGTGGTGCAAATCTTGTAGGAGCAAATTACGTAAAGTTTCCCTGTCCGAACTGCGATGAGGTCATTTACAGATGTAAAAGATGTAGAAAACTCGCAAACGCTTACAGATGTCCGGGCTGTGGATTCGAAGGGCCTTAGAGGTGAGAGATATGGGCGATGTTGTAATGAGAATAAAAATAATGCCATCAGACGTTGACGTGAATTTGGATGATATATATGCCAGAATTGAAAAATTGAAGAATGAAAAAATCGATATCAGAGATAAGAAAATTCAGCCAATAGCCTTCGGGTTGAGAGCTCTGCTTATTATGGTCGTCATGCCGGATGAGGGTGGAATTGGAGACGAATTTGTCGAGAAAATCAGAGAGATCGAAGGGGTCGAGAGCGTAGAGATTGAGTCGGTAGAACTTCTTTAATTCCCTTTTCAGGTATTGAAAATATGACATCATCAGATTTTGAGCCGATACAGATCGTTACACCACCTCTTGCCGCAAATGCCTATCTGCTAAAATCAGAAATTCCTGCACTGGTAGATGTGGGAGGAGACTCGGCATATCTCGTTAATGCTGTTGAAAAGTACATCAACCCCAAGGAAATAAAATACATCTTTTTAACACATTCCCACTTTGATCATGCTTCAGCAGTCAGTGACTGGAAAGAGTGGTTTAATCCCAAAATTGTGATGCATGAAGCTGAATACTCTCTGCTCAAAGCCCAGGGTTTCGCATCAATAATGTTTGGAGTTAAGTTTAGGCCTTTCGAGCCGGATATTCTTGTGAGCGGTGGAGAGAACTTTGAACTTGGAGAGGTTAGCCTGGAAGTAATTCACACTCCAGGACATTCTCCAGGGAGTATATGTCTGTACGAGAAATCGAGAAAATGGCTTTTCAGTGGAGATACAGTATTTCCAAATGGGAGCTTTGGAAGGGTAGATCTACCTGGAGGGAGCTCTTCCCAGCTTATCAGGTCAATTGAGATGCTATCAAAATTGGACATCGAGAATTTATATCCCGGACATGAAGATGAAGTTGCTGGAAATGCGAAAGAGCACATCATGAGATCCCTGAAATTTGCAAAAATGTTTCTCTGAACACAGGTAAGTTTTAAGCAAGTTTTGAGATAACAGCAGAAAATTGCCGAAAAATTGCCGAGTGTTTCCAGGGGAAATAATATTTCCTCATGAAATTATCGAAAGAATTATGAACGTTGGGATTTGCCTGGTAGAACTAAAAACTCCGGAAAATATTGGTTTCATCGCAAGAGTGATGAAGAACTTTGGTTTTGGGAGACTCTATCTTTACAACTGCGAACTTAACGAGATGTCTTATATTACAGCAAGCCATGCACATGATATCCTCAATAAGGCTGTTACAGTTAAAGATCTCCATTCTTTCCTTTCAGACAAGAATCTCATAATAGGTACTACAGGTGTGACAGGCATAAATGAAGAAAGATACCTCAGAAAACCAATTTTTTACCCTCACGAACTGAGAGAGCACTTGAAAGGCAAATCAGCCAATGCGATCATACTTTTTGGGCGGGAGAACTATGGCCTTCTAAACGAGGAGCTTGAACTCTGCCACATGCTTGTAACAATCCCATCGAGCCCAGAATATCCTGTGCTCAACGTGAGCCATGCAGCAGCAATTATACTGTATGAGTTAAACAAAGATCGTTTCATGATAGAGGAAAAATGCTATGCAACTTCTGAGGATATTGAGAGAATTGTGGAGCTCTTTGAAGAATTGATGATCGAAACAAGATACCCACCTCACAGAATTCCGAGATCCCTGTTAATGTTGAGAAGGGTAGCTGGAAAGTCCCTCATGACGAAAAACGAATACACCACTTACTTAGGAATTATTAGAAAAATAAAAATATATCTAGACGAATTAAGAAAAGAGAGACAAAAGAATGATGAGAGTTTGAAAAAATAAAATGTAGAAAAAGAAGCGTAGAAAGAATACATTCAAACTTCTGAGTTATGTAGATTGTTAACGCAGCATCACAAAGGGAGAGAACATGAAAGAGAATAATAAATGGCTGGTAATTCTGGCAACAGGACTCTTAGGCCTGATTGCTTTAACATTCTATTACCTGACACCTCTTCTTGAAGGTATTCTGATGGGGGTTGTTTTTGCCTATGTTGCAAAACCTGTAAAAAAGAGGATTGAAGGTAAAATCGGAGGGCTTTTTGCTTCACTGATATCAACCCTCATAATCCTTGTACCTGTTTCAATATTGCTTTTTTATGGCATTTTTCAGGGTATAACTCAGGCAATTAATCTCCTGACCCATCAGGCAGAACTCCAGAATGAACTGGTCAATGTGTTAAGGGAGGCAGGAGTGAACGAAGATTACATCTCAGAGATCAGAGATTTGCTCCCGCAGGTTGCGAATTTTTTAACCAATAATGTCATACAGGTATCGGCCATAAACTTAACTTTCAAGCTGATCTTTTCCATTATGAATTTCCTGATATCATCTATAGTTTGTTTTTATGTTCTTCTTGATGGTGAGAATTTCATTTCAAGATCTGTAAGAATTCTTCCAGAAAATTATCAGAAGGGATTTAAGGCATTTCTGGATGAGCTGGATAATGTTTTTCTCGGTTTATGGTTTGGAAATTTTGCTGTGGCTGTAATGATTGGTATTGCCAGTATTCCTTTCTTCCTTGCATTTAGTATACCTTACACCCCTCTTCTCTCAGGTCTGATTTTTCTTGCCGCGTTGATTCCGGTTTTTGCTGAATGGATGGTGCTTGTTCCGGTTGCACTTTATCTTGCATTTCATAACCTTACATCCGCACTATGGTTCACATTAATTGGCTTTATCTTTCTGTATCTGATCCCCGAGATAATATTGAGACCCTATTTCGTAGGATATACCTCAAAAATACACCCCCTGCTCATACTCCTCTCCTTCATAGGTGGAGGTATAGTCGGTGGAGTTACAGGGTTCTTTTTAGCACCCATGCTCGTGGCATTGCTCACTGCTGTTTACAACTACTACACCCAATGATTCTGTAAAATCAGATTAACCTGTTACAGATCAATCTACTACAGATAACAAAAATAAAATTTAAGAAATTGAAAATCAGAGAATCAAAGAATCGATTTTTCAGTTACTTGCTTTGGTACAAGTTTCGTTAACACCTTTTGATCTGTTATAACACCTATCGGTTTTCCTCTGTCTGTAACAACCAGTATTCTGACTCCTTCATCCTTCATCAATCTGATTGCTTCTCTTATACTTGTATACTTTTCTGCAGTTACTATCTTTGGTCTCATGACTTCTTCAACTTTCGCATCAAGTTTATCTTCTGCAAGTGCCTTCACTGCATGATCAAGAGTAAAAATTCCAATAAGTTTCTCGCCACTTGTTACCGGGGTGCAGTATATTTTTTTCTCACTCAGAATCTTCGCAGCATTACGGACCTTTTCTTGTGAGTCAACTATGATAACCGGTGTGGACATGTGCTCTTCGATCGTATCCTTTGGCAAAGCTACAATACTTTCAGTATCTATCACAACAGTATTTGCAGTGTCATCTCGACCAGCTACCTTTCCAGTAACAATCAGCTCGTTTACTGGTGTTGGGCCGATTAGAATCCTATCACCCACGGAGATCTTCTTTACATCACCAACAACCCTGACTCTCGCCTGACACACCTCAGGGTGTGATATTGATGGAAAAGAGAGTTCTTCAACTGTAAGATCTTCGAGCAACTCATCATTTACAACAACAGGCACTTTCACTGATTCTTCAGGCTTTGTAATAGAGAGCATTTCATATGCCTTAGCTGTTGGCCTGTAGCCACCTTTTGGCCCTGGAACGCCCTCAACCAGTCCAAGTGCTCTCAATGCCTGCATTTGATTCCTAACTGTCCCCGGATTTCTGTTTATAAGCTCAGCGATTTCTTCACCTTTGATCGATAATCCTGTCTTTCTTTTATAAAGAGTGATCAGAGCATACAATATATCCTTCTGAATCTGAGTTAATTCTAACTCCATGTACTATACCTCCTGAAACTTTCTAAACTTTTAATGGAAAGTGTATAAATATTTTTTCTCCAATATCTACACTCAGATATCCTTTTAACCTCTATACTATAAGCATATTGATGTTGAAACTGTATATCACAGAATTAGATAAACCCAAAATCCGATAACACCGAATATAAAAACTAAAAGATGAAGAAAAGTAAAAATTTTGAAATTGGAAGTTGCCACTTCAAGAGAAGTTAAAGGAACAATTATTTAAACCTTTAAACGACTAATTTCCGGATGCAGAAAAACACGAATAACCTTCGGTTTGAACCCAGAAAACTTCCCACTGTCCTTAGAGCAGAGGAGCTTATAGATAAAGCCTTCAGAAGGGCATCCAAGGTAACCGGAAGATCCAAGAAGGAGAGAGCAATAAACAAGCTGTCAACCATTTCAAATGTCCTAACTGACCATTTTGATAGAATTATTTCCTCCCATCCAAGCTACCAGAATCTTCCAGACTTCTATCGTGAGATCATCGATGTTGTTGTCGGAATAGGAAACCTAAGAAAAAGTCTTGGCGCACTTTCATGGGCCCAATCTACAACCCAAAAAATAATTAATAAAGGTCTGAGGGAGATACGGGGTGGAAAAGATCCAGATTTAGTGATAAAATCATCATACGGCAGGATTTCGTCAATAGTCGAGCAGATAAGTGAGCATCTTGAATTTTTGAACTATGCAAAGCAAAAATTGAGAGAAATTCCGACGCTTGGTGATGAACCAGTTGTTGTTATTGCAGGTTATCCAAATGTTGGAAAATCGAGTTTTGTTTCGTTAATTTCCACAGTCAAACCTGAAATTGCAAGTTATCCCTTCACAACCAAAAAGATTTTTGTTGGAAAGGGCAAGGCCGGTAAATTTAATGTTCAGTTTATAGACACTCCGGGAATTCTGGACAGGCCAATTCAGATGAGAAATGAAATTGAGAAAAGAGCCATATTATGCCTCAGGTATCTGGCAGACTGCATACTCTTCATAATCGACCCAACCGATACATGTGGTTACCCTCTTGAGAGACAGCTTTCACTGCTTAAAGAGATTGAAGATAAATTCGAAATGCCTGTAATCTCAGTTTACAGCAAATCAGACCTCCACAGCCTGAGAGATAGACCAGCTTTTTCAGCAATCACAGGAGAAGGTCTGAATGAGATTCTTTCAATACTTGAGAATCAGCTTGAGAAGGTTAGAAAAAGAGAAGATACACAAGATAACCTAAAATAACTCCTGAATTCAAGAACGGTAGTCCGGGATGTGCTCCCTCCCTTTTCTCAACCATATATATGAGTGAAATTAGGCCTAAGATACCCCCAATCAAAGTGAGGAGGGCTGAAATTTTAATGAATCCGATGTAAGGTGAATCCGTGAATACCTGTGTCGAGATCACAAGAATATTGGGAATTACCGCATCTCCCACACCCATAAAAACCGCCTTGTTCCTCGATTCCACCATATTGTCTAAATTGAGATTCCGTGAGAGAGGTATTACAAAGAGCATAGGAATCTTCATTTTTGTTATTGAATCCGCAAGATTCACCATATGACCTGTTTTATAAACGGAAATGAAATCATAAACTGCAAGTATCACAAGGAGGACTATCACTGGAAGGGGCTCCAGACTTATACCAAAAATCGAAGTTATTCCCGCAGCAAGAAGCAAAGCTGATATATCAATGATCAGCCAGTTTGGCTTTTTAATCAGGAGAATGATTATGAGAATCGATATAACAGCGGAGAGAAAACCTAAGAAGGGATATAACACATAATACATTGAAATAAAAATCAAAAGATACATGAACTTTCGAATCAGACTCTCTCTATACTTCACAACAATCAATATGAATGCTGTAAAACCGATGATTAGCAAAAAATAATAAATCGAGTTAGCGATATCCCCTGGATCGCCGAATGCTTGCATTCCGGCAGCTTCATAATCAGGTGAAGCTGCTAAAGCAATCAGTACTGTCAGGACATATACCGTAACCAGCAGGTATCGAGCTCTCAATCTTTCACCACTTTCGAGTGTTCACATTATTGCACAGGGATTACAACCTTGGATTATAACTTTTACACTTTCACACCACTCCCAGAACTTATATTATTTAGTGGCTCTTTTTCCAGTAGGTGATATCAATGATATGTGTCAGTCGTGAAATGGAAGGGATAAGTATACCGGAGATTTTTCAAGGCCTCATTGAAAGAGCATTTGTATACAGCAAATTTGATTTTTCAGACCTTGAAGGATCTGAAATCATTGAAGTTTAATTAGCTTTTCAGTATTTTATATAAATTTTTTCTCCTTTCATGATCGCAAGTCTTAACGCTTTCCCCTGATCTTTGTCTTTTCTGATTCTTATTACACTCTTTCTACCTACTGATGCAGTTGTTATATATGTATCACCAGCAATTATATCGACCTCCTTTCCTTCAAGCCCAGGAGCGTAGATTATCCATTGCTTTTGAGTTTCGCCAACTTCAGCCTCAATTATTTTGCCCTTTCTTTTTTGCTTCAGTGGTTGGACATCTATACTTATTTTAACCTCATCTTCAATCCTTCTGATATTTCTCCCCTTTCTTCCAACAAGATATGAAATTTCATCCTCGGGCACCCTGATTATTGCTTTTCTGTCGCTCAGTACATCAACCTCAAAATCAGTTACAAGATCTTTCAAAATTGACTCAAGATTCGCTTTGATCTCATCCGGATCTCTTTCACCAATAAGCGGCATCACAACAACCTGCTCACCATAGGTGTAAATTTCATACTCCACTCGTTTCGATTTGAATTCTATAACATCAATGACAGGTCTCGCAAGATCTGCTTCCATCATTCCTGTTGGAACCTTAACTGTGAACTTCAGCTCATAGACTTTCGCTATTCTTCCCGCGTCGATGAAGATTACAGTGTCAACAACCTGGGGAATCACCCCCAGATCGATTCTCCCAACCATTCGTTGAATCGCATCGATTGGTCTTGTGGCATGAGTTACTCCGATCATTCCTACTCCGGCAAGTCTCATATCTGCAAACGTCTGAAAATCAGACGTTTTTCTCAGTTCATCGTAAATCGTATAATCCGGACGAACAAGGAGCAGTATATCTGCTGTATGAGACATGTCTCCTTCAAGAGGAGCGTACTGCGTTATTTCTTCCCCCACCATGAGATCCCTTGGACTTTCCATAGTTTTTACCATGTATCCATTTTCCATGAGAAAATCTGCGACACTTGCCGCAAAAGTAGATTTTCCAGCTCCTGGAGGTCCTGCGATGAGAATCCCCCTCTGTTTTTCTATGAATCTCCTTTTCAACTCCTCATCAATACCATATTCACTAATAGATAATTTGACTACAGGTCTTACAGCAGTTATCTCCATTCTGTCTGAAAAAGGCCTCTCCGCAATCGCAATTCTCAGGTCACGGAGTTGAACTACCGTTGCTCCGTACTTTTCAATTTCAATACTGCTGTCATCGTCCTGCCTCGCAGCCTCCAAGATCTCATGAGATATATCCCTGAGATCTTCAATTGTTATCGGTTCTACTCCCAACCTCACAAGTTTCAGGCTCCCTATTCTTCCTCTCTTTGCCAGAGGAGGTGTTCCTTCCCTTAGGTGAACACTTACTGTGTCGGGACTGAAAAATTTCATTATTTTTGTATCTTCAGGTCTGATTTTTTCCTGTTTCAGATATATTGAGTCTATTCCCTTTGCCACAGATACCAGGTGTTGAACACGATCACAGGTTATCAGGGTTGCCTTTTCCTTTTCAGCCACCTTTCGTATAAGTTCATCTATAGCTCCCCCTCTTGAGAGTCTGATCTCATCTATACCAGGCCTTTTGCCCTTAAATTCAACAAGAATGCCTCTCTTTTCAGCAATTTTCCTTAACCTTGAGACTTCTTCAAGCCCCTGATAACCACTCATCTTACCAAAATTAGCCTGAGCCTCGAGTTCAGCAATAGCAGGCTCTGGGATAATTATCTTACCTTTAAACTCCCCTATTTCAATCATCTTTGATATCCTACCATCTATAAGCGTGCTTGTATCCAGAACTATTTTTTCTTTTGTACTCAAATCAACACTTTCAATCTTCAACCTCATCACCCCAGATACTTCTGTAAAAACAGCTCCTATTACCAGTATGACATGCATTTCCACTTTGCTCGATAAGATATATCAATGCATCCCTATCACAGTCAACCAGCACGTTAACAACTTTCTGAACATTTCCAGATGTCTCACCTTTCTTCCAGAGTTTGTTTCTGCTCCGACTCCAGTAATGAGCATATTTGGTTTCTAAGGTTTTTTTTAGCGCAATTTGATTTGCATAGGCCAGCATCAGGACTTCCTTTGTAATATGATCCTGCGCTATTACAGGTATCAGCCCTCTTTCGTCAAATTTGAGTGATTCGAGAGGATCTACCTCCATGTAATTATTTTCAGACGGTAAGTTTTATAAATGCTGTGTAACATCCCCACTAAAAAAAGATTAGTTAAGGTGGTCAATCATCTGAAATATGAAATACATTGATAATATACGACGGTGGTCCTATGAGACTGTTTAGCTCAGGAATAATATCTTTAGATGCACAACTACGAGGTGGGTTTCCTTCAGGTAGTGTGTTACTTATTCTCGAAGAGCCAGGTGCTGGAGCGGAAATATTTTCCTTTCATATAGTTGTGGAGGGACTAAAAAAAGGAGAGAGAGTACTTTATGTTACCACTGATAATACTGAATCGGAAATAAGAGATAGTATACGACTCTATTTTAATTTAGATGAAGCTATTATGAAAAACCTTGAGATACTCGATATGCTTACTCCAAGGCTACACGCTCTTGTAGAAGAGAGAGACGCAAAAAAGCTTGTTAAGAGAATGAGACATGACCAGTTAGGAGAAGTTAAATTAAAAGCCAATGATAATTACGACAGAGTCATAATAAATAATATTACATATTTCATAATCCATTATGGTCTGGAATCAGTACTTAGATTTATGGAAGATATTTCAATAATTTCAAAACAAAAAAATAACCTGTTCGTACTCCTAATGACCAAAAACATGTTCGACCCAAAGATAGAGACATCAATAAAGCATCAGAGTGACGGTGTTATAGAGCTCTCCCTGAGAGAAGTCGAAAACGAGATACACAGAAGACTCAAGATTATCAAGCTTGAGAGATATATGGTACCGAAAAATATTCTGAGATACGACCTGACAGATAAAGGTATAGCCATGGAATCAGTTATGAGGGTGCTTTAATTGGCGTTGAATTCAAAGATTTTTGATGAACATAATAATATGAATTTTAAAATTTTAACAGGAATCTTGAAAATCGACTCCCCTGAGAATCTTTTCAAGACATTAAAGTCCATGGACTGTGAAATTGCAATTATAAATGCTGATCTAGTGATAGATAGAGATACTGTTGAATTTGCTGTCAGGAAAGCAATTAAATCATGGAAGGAGGGACGTAACATTGCAAAAACTCTCACTATGGAGATTATGCTTTATATTGCAGCAACCAGGCAGATAAAAGATGCATTGAAATTTGGAGTCAAATCAGGTGAGAATGAGGTTTATGCTGTGATTGTCGGCGATTGTGAACATAAAATACCCGGTTTTGTTGAGAAAGAATTTTCCGATAAACTCGAAGAAGAAACGAAAATAGATAAAATAATGAAGATCTATGAGATATCCGAAGAGGAGATAAAAATAACCGGAATCAGCAAACTTCCCTTACTGGTGAGAGAAAAAATCGTTCTTTTTGATCTGAATAAGTAGAGCTACCTCTTCAGAAATTTTGGCACTTCAGTCTCATATGGTGGAAAGATTACTCCTCTTTCAGTTATGAGAGCCGTAACATATCTGAGGGGGGTTGGATCGAAAGCAGGATTGAAAACCCTGACATTTTCTGGAGCGATTTTGCAGTTTCTGCATTTTACATGACAGTAAATGAGCTCCTCCTTGCTTCTCTCCTCTATAACAATATCAGACACTTTTTTTTCCCAATCGAATGTTGTTATTGGTGCTGCCACGAAGAATGGAATACCGTGTTCCTTTGCAAGAACCGCAAGTGTGTAGGTACCAATTTTATTGAAAACTCCATCGCTTACAATCCTGTCTGCCCCAACTATAACCTTATCTACCATTCCCTTCTGCATTACAATGCCTGCCATGCTGTCCGTGATGAGGGTGACATCAATACCATCGTTCAAAAGCTCCCAGGTGGTTAGCCTTGAACCCTGGTTGAGCGGCCTAGTTTCACATGCAAACACTTTAACGTTTTTACCTTCAAGAGCTGCACTTCTTATAACCCCGAGAGCTGTACCCCACTCTACAGTAGCAAGACTTCCCGTGTTACAGATTGTAAGGATCGTGTCCCCATCCTCAATTAATTTGGCTCCAAATCCACCCATGAGTTTGTTTCTAACCATATCTTCTTCAGCAAGCCTGTTAGCCTCATCAAGTGCCAATTTTTGAGCTTCTTCAATGTTACTGGCCTGAAGGAGCTTTTCAAGCACCCTCTTCACACCTACGCTAAGATTTACTGCAGTTGGTCTCGAAAGCGCAATCTGTTCTGCTCTCCTGAGAACGTGTTCTTTCAACCTCTCAAAGTCATCAAAATTTTTTTCGAATGATGCAAGCACAACACCATATCCACCTGCAGCCTCAAGAGCCGGAGCTCCTCGGATCGCAAGCCTCTTTATAGCGTCTATGAGCTGATCAACATTTTTAATTTCAAGAATTTCGAGCTTATCTGGGAGAAGTGTTTGATCAATCATTTTTATACCATTATCCCAATATATCGTTCTCATGGGCTTTAGAAAGAATCGAAAACTTTTATTTTTTGTGGTTTCAGATTTATCAGGTGTCAGTCCTGGTTTAATTTAGGATGATGCGAGGGTGTATGTTCAGGATTATATATGCACCTCGGTTCCTGAGCCAGATAGTCTGATGTCATTGCATAAGCTCTAGCCCTTGAACCACCACATATGAACCTGTACTCGCATCGCCCACACTTCCCTTTAAGCAAATCGGGATTTTTGAGATCTCTGAATATTTGTGTGTTCAAATAAATTTCTTGAAGTGTACTTTTCCTCACATTTCCTGCCACAAGAGGGAGGAATCCACTTGGATAAACTTCTCCAACGTGGCTTATGAAAAACATACCTCTACCATCCGTAATGCCCATCATCCTTTTTATCCCATCTACACTCAGGCTCCTTCCATGTCCCCCAGATACTATTTTTTTATTTTCTGTTGATTTATCATTGGATATATCCGACAGGTCCGAAACAGATAATGAAGCTATGTATTCTAACTCAGTCATAAGATTATGATACAGCTCAGAGACTGCTGGTGTTTTTCCCGAATCTCTTTCAAGCTCTATCCTTCTCAGGTGAGTGGCTGCTGAGCTCTTCACATTAAGAGGGGTTTTTCTTGAAACGTCATAAAGCCAGTTGAGTAGATCTTCAAACTCCTGTGCAGTGGGCATGTATTCCACTTTTGCTCTCCCGGTCGGAACAACAAAGAAGACATCCCAGAGGGTAACCCTGTTCTCTATTGCAAGTCTTGCAATTCCAGGAAGATCTTGCATGTTAAATCTGGTCACAGTTGTGTTTATCTGAGTGGATATTCCAACTTTTCTTGCATCCTCAAGAATCTTCATGGACTTCTTAAACGTCCCCTTTATTCCTCTGAAGCTGTCATGTATTTTTTCATTGCTGCCATCGATGCTTATTGCGATCCTCGATATTCCTGATTCTCTGAGTTCTTCCAGAACGTTTTTATCTGCTAAATCTGTCCCGCTGAATGCCACTGCCATCCTCAAGCCAGATTTTACACCATACTCAATGATGTCGAAAATATCATCCCTCATAAGAGGGTCTCCACCAGTTAAAACAACCAGCGGGTAGGGTTCTCCAAAAGCCACAATCTGATCAATTGTATTTTCAGTTTCTTCAAAGGAGAGTTCATCGGGATGCCTTTCTCTCTGAGCCTTTGCTCTGCAGTGCCTGCATGCCAACTTGCATGCCCTTGTGAGCTCCCAGAAAATAATGAATGGTTTTTTCTTTAAGTCAAACATCCTGATAAGCTGGATCATTCAATAAAAAAATATTTTGGTGCTTTCACGATGAAAGAGCAAAGTCACCATCCTGATATTGGCTTCTCAGGGTACCAATTCAAAGTAAACTGCAGTTATAAAATCGTTTTCATCTATCTCCCCATATATTCTTCTCAATTCATCTATAAGCTCTTTTTTGGATGAGAAACCATCTTTCATAGCATCCTCTTCAGTCAGTTCACCGACTTTTCTGACGATGGCTTTTACTATTCTCGCCCGTGCGAATACATCGCCACCTGATGTAAGCTCAACAACCTTTCCGACCGGATAAACCCTGACCCCTTTCCGGATGGTTGTAGTTTTCTTTTTCTCAATAATGGCACCTATAAACTTACTGTCAAAGTTGATCTGCGTTTCAGACATCTTCATCACCCTCAGTTTTATTTGAGTTTATAAACCACATCCAGATTTTTTTAATCGCTGATTGTAGAATGCCGTAGGCTCTTCCCCCTTTAAAGTTCTCTCCAAGTTCCCACCAGTTTTTCATCTGCAAACATTTTCGAACCAGTACATATTCTTCTTCATCCTCAAGTTCAGCACGTTCCGTCCTCAAGTAGTGGCATCTCACAAGCGGTCTTGCTATGTCCGAAACGTATTCGTAGAGGCTGATGCCCTGGAAATATTTTTCTATTCTGGCACGATCTATCTCTGAGAAATAGTATTTTCCCTTCACCGCATCCCTTTTAAGACTTTTAAGCAGACCAATTGCAATTTCGGTCTCCAGATCTCTGAGCTCGTCACAAAGATATTCTACAACTCTTTTCACAAAATTTGAGTTAAATGATAGTGTGAGGTTTGCAAGTTCATCGTTAAGAGGCTTCAGCACAACAACCGTAAACTCTCCAGAGATTTCATTCCTTTGAGGTGTTATGTGAACGGGCACAAACCCATTTTTCTGCCAGAACCTCAACAGTTCAGGAGAGATTCCAAAACCCGAACCAACCCAGTCAAAGTTGTTGTTTTCTGCCCACTTTACCAACATACCAAGTGCGTAGCTTCCAATACCCATATCCATTAAATCGGGATGTGTTGCTATTCTTACCACCCTCACACCACTTCTTTTTGGAAACTCCATCTCCCAGTGGTGTTTCAGAATCACATCCGGAACGATCTGACCCTTCGGTTTGTAACCATCGACCATCCTGACGATTATATCATCAGCAAGATTTCCTTCAACCGCTACATGCAGTGAGCAGATAGTCTTTCCATTAACCTCAACCCTGAATGGGATGTGGTTTGGCATATCAGAAAGTATAACGAGGTCAGAAGGCCTGTTTCTGTAATGTGCAAGAACATATATTCCAAAGAACTCCGCAAGCAGTTTTTCGTCTTTCATGAATTCATCCTTATCAAGCATTTCAAACCTGAGTTCTCCTGATTTTATTGACTCAATATCTTCTTCATCAATATGGGCTGGTTGAGCGTTGAGGAGGAGAACCCTGTAAAGCCATTCTTCAACTGGATCACCCTTACCATAACGAACTGGCTCTTCAAGATCTATTTTCTCAACCTCTACTCGCTCATCCTTTTCAAGTCTTTTAAGAAATCTAACACTAAAACTCCTTCCCGAGCCTTCATAACCATGGATCGTGGTTGAGAAAATCGCATATCTAACGCCCTCGACGATTTTTAGAAGAGTCGAGACATCGATGCTTGCCGCCTCATCAACAATGATTATGTCTGCATAGTCTCTATCAATCAGGGCTCTTCTTGGCACAACATATTCAACCCGCAAATGCCTGCCTGTAATGACAGTAACCATACCATCCGATTCTTTAACCTTGAAACCATCAAATCCCTGTCTTTTTAAAGCTATTTTTAGAAATCTGAAATAAGTCTGGATTGATTGAAGTGTTTGAGCTACGATCATTATTCTAATTGGCCTTTTAAGCACCCTCTGCATTCGAGAAATTAGAAAGGGTGTTAGAATACCAAGAACTGCTGTTTTACCTCTCCCTCTGTCTGCTGTGATTACCGCCACCTTTTTTTCAGTTTTCCTGTCAAAAAAAGTCTCAAATCTTTTAAGAACGCTGATCTGGTCTTGAGTCGCACACAATTTGTAAAGCTTCCTTTTGATATGCTTCCCCGATGGAAAATGTAGCTCTTTACTTTCAGGAGGAGATGAGGGTTTGAATTTTTTCAAAAGCTTGTTGGAATCAGCATCGTATATGATTATTCCATTCATCCTTAGGGAATGGTCAATAAACCTTCTGTAAAAACGTGGAACAACACTTTCAGGTGTGTATGGTTCACTTATCAGCTCTTCATGCCATTTGCTTATCTTTCTCTTCCATTCGTCCACCGGTGGGGATAACGCGATTATTATACCACCCTCTTCAACGGTCTCGATGAGAATGCCGAGATCATTCGGCTGAAAACCTTCCGTGAGATCGATTATCAGTGATGTGAATGTCTCTCCAAGCACAGTACCGGAATCTTTAAAATGGATCTTCCTGCCGCTAAAACCATGCATCAATTCAAGAAATTTACTTCTGCCAGCTATCAAAATATTCTCTTTTTTACTAACCTCTTCTTTCCAGGCATTGAGATATATTTCATAGGCTACCTTTGCCAGCCCAATAAGATTAGCATCCAGAGTTTCAGAACACAACAACAGCATGAACCTGTGACGATTTTTCAATGATTTTTTCGTCGCAAGCGTTATCTGTTTTTCAAGCTGTTTAAGGGTCATTCAAATCACTATTTACAAAATTGCAATAAATCTTTTTGCATAACTGGAGATATCCAAATCTCTATTCATTTCACCGAAAAAATTTTAAATGGGATGTTATACTTAAATTGTGGGATTAATCGAAATCCATATCAGGGATATGGAAGATGACGAGGTTGAAGAAGTAATTGATCTCGAATATGAGGTTCTTGGTCTAAGCATTTTTGTGGATATCTCAACAAAACCCTTTCACAAAAAGGTTTTTGTTGCAGAGGTTAATGGAGAGATAGTAGGAGCGGTTGTCGTATACTGGAACAGTGAGTTTAAAGTTGGTTCTGTTGCTGTAAAAGAGGGTTTTAGAGGGCAGGGAATAGGTAGAAAACTCATCAAGAGAAGTATTGAGTATGCTAAAAAACGCGGTTTCGATGACGTTTGGATTGAAGTAAGCGTTACAAGCGGTACTCTTGTTTCATATTACAAATCTCTGGGCTTTAGAATTAATGACGTCATAAAACATTTTTACGGAATCGGGAAGCATGCTTACAGCATGGTCTACAGAATATAGTGAATCCTCCACCATGAAATGATACGTTCTTTTTTAGAAGTTTTATTGATTATTAACCGAATCCCAAAATATTATATAGTAAATCATACCTACCATTAATAGATGCAAATAGGAGTACTCAACTCAGTACTCAAAATATTGGGTAAAGCCGAGTTCATGGTGACTGACTTAGTGGAAACTAAGCCAAGATGTTTCGATATAGTGGCAAAAAAAGACGAGACAATTTTTCTAATTAAAGTACTCTATAATGTCGATTCTCTTAAAGGAGATGTGGCTGAGGAGATGAAAAAGGTTGCAAACCTTCTAAAGGCAAGCCCACTTGTTGTTGGAGAGAAGTTCAAACTCGATTTTCTTGAAAGGGGTGTGGTATATAACAGATATGGTCTACCGGTAATAAACACTGCTACCTTTTACGATTTCATAATCGAAGATGTTTCACCAATGGTCTACTCTGCTCCGGGTGGATATTATGTAAAAATCAACAGCGAAAGAATGAGAGATGCAAGAGAAAGACTTGGAATTTCACTTGGAGAAATAGCAAAACATTTGGGGATTTCAAGAAGAGCTGTTAAAAAATACGAAGAAGGAATAGATACCTCAATAGAGAATGCGTTGAAACTTGAAGATCTTTTAGGTACCTACATCATTAAGGCCATCGATTTGATGAACTTTGTCAAGGAGACCAAGAAGATAAATGAGAGATCATTAGAGGGTCAGCTGGGTCAGCTGGGTGAGAAAGAGGTGGAGATCATTGATCAGCTCAAGTGTATTGGTATAAAGGTGTATCCCATCAAACATGCACCTTTTGATGTAGTTTCAAAAGCAGATGAGAAAAATGATGAGACGATCCTAACAGGTCTCAAACAGGTAAAAGGAATCGAGAAGAGGGCGCAGATTCTTGGTAAAATATCTGAAGTATTGTCAACCAAAGCTGCATACATTGTAGAGAAAAAGGTCAATAAAGAGGCAGGAATGGTAATATTCCTTATGAGAGAGGATCTTGAGTGTATTGGGTCTGCTAAAGATTTTATCTCATTTTTAAATGAAAAGAGATCAACCGAAAAGAATATATAGAAATTCTATACCACCTATTTTCAGATACCATTAATTGGGGGTGAGGAAAAATGGCCACATTACAGGGTACGCCCGTTCTGATATTGAAAGAGGGAACTCAGAGGACAACTGGTAGAGATGCCCAGAGGCTCAATATTATGGCTGCAAAAGTCATTTCTGAGGCTGTTAAAAGCACACTTGGTCCAAAGGGTATGGACAAAATGCTCGTTGATAGCCTCGGTGATGTTGTGATAACAAATGATGGAGTTACAATTCTGAAGGAGATGGATGTTGAGCACCCAGCAGCAAAAATGATTATAGAGGTAGCCAAAACTCAGGAGAACGAGGTTGGAGATGGTACCACAACAGCAGTTGTCATTGCTGGTGAGTTGCTGAAGAGAGCTGAGGAGCTACTTGAGCAAGATATACACCCAACCGTGATTGCAAGGGGTTACAGACTTGCCTCCGCAAAGGCAATGGAAATTCTGGACAACATGGGGATGAAAATTGATGTTGAAAATGACGAGCTGCTTAAGAAAATAGCTGCAACAGCAATTACAGGCAAACATGCAGAATATGCTGTCGAGCATCTTGCCAGCCTTGTAGTCAAAACAATAAAGAGTGTTGCAGACAAAACCGAGAAGGGATATGAAATCGACATTGATAATGTCAAACTTGAGAAAAGACAGGGCAGTGGCATAGAGGACACTGAACTGGTTGAGGGTATTGTTATTGACAAGGAGATCGTGCATCCATCAATGCCCAAGAGAGTTAAAGATGCAAAAATAGCAGTACTGAAATCTGCTCTCGAAGTAAAAGAGACCGAGACCGATGCAGAGATCCGCATTACTGACCCCGAAATGCTTCAGAAATTCATCGAGCAGGAAGAGAAGATGCTAAAAGACATGGTCGATACACTGGTTAATGCCGGAACCAATGTCGTGTTCTGCCAGAAGGGAATTGATGACCTTGCCCAGTACTATCTGGCAAAGGCTGGAGTGCTGGCAGTCAGAAGGGTCAGGCAAAGCGATATCGAAAAAATTGCAAAAGCAACCGGAGCAAAGATACTGACCGATCTTAGAGATGTGAAATCAGAAGATCTTGGTACAGCAGATATTGTCGAGGAGAGAAAGATCGGCGACGAAAAGATGGTGTTTATAAAGGGCTGTAAGAATCCAAAAGCTGTTACAATACTCATTAGAGGTGGATCCGAGCACATCGTAGATGAGGTTGAGAGGTCACTCACGGATGCTCTGAAAGTGACAAAATCTGCTGTTGAGAATGGATACGTTGTTGCCGGTGGTGGAGCTCCAGAGACAGAAATAAGCCTGAAACTGAAACAGTGGGCACCAACACTTGGTGGAAGAGAGCAGCTTGCTGCAGAGGCTTTCGCAACTGCACTTGAAGTTATTCCAAGGGCCCTTGCCGAGAACGCCGGGCTTGACCCAATTGATATCCTCGTGGAGCTGAGGAGAGCTCATGAGGAAGGCAAATCAACCTACGGTGTAAATGTCTTCACCGGCAAAATAGAAGACATGGAGGAACGAGGAGTACTTGAGCCGCTAAGAGTTAAAAAGCAGGCTATCAGCAGTGCAACTGATGTAGCAATCATGATTCTGAGAATCGATGATGTCATTGCCGCAAAAGGTATGGAGAGTGGCAAGGGTTCAGGTGAGGACTTCGACAGCGACTCTGATGAGGATTGATGAACCAAAATTCAGTTGAGTTAAAAATCAGTCAAAATAAACAAAATAGACAAACTTAATTTCAAATTTTTTTAATTATTGTCCGATGAAAATGGTTAAATATCTTTTTGATGATTAATACTAATGCACAGTCCAGGTAGTGCAGCCAAATTGTTTCTGATTTCCTTTATTACTGGAGCTATACTTTTTTCAGGATGCTTATCAGAGGAGAATTCAGCCCCATCAGCACATTTAAGCCCAACACCCACACCACCATCCAGCCCAGCAGAAACAATATATTTTTTCTACTCACCCGATTGCCCCCACTGTGAAAATGTAATGCCAGACATTGTCAACCTAAGTAATGCCGGGTTGAATATTGTATTTTGCGATGTTGAGAGTATGAACGAAGATTGTACGAATATCGGGAAAAAGATAAATTTAAGAGGTGTTCCAACCGTAGCAGTTGTTGATAGCGGTGAGATTAAAATGTACGTTGGAGAATCCCAAGTGAAAAACCTGATAAAAAAGCTTGAAAAGAGTGGAAAGTAATAACATGAACCGTTACCTGCAGTATCTAAAGTTTTCAATAATTATTTTTGGAATCTTAGATTCCCTATATCTTCTTATAACAGTCTATATGGATTCCATTTCAGATTTCTGCCCCTTAAATGGTTGCAATACTACTTTTTTCACATATAGCGGAATTAGCTTTCCAGCTCTTCTCGGCCTTATCTGGTTTATCCTGTATCCATTCTTAAAAGGTAAGTATCTCAAACTCTGGCAAATTCTGGCTCTGATAGGTATATTATCACTTGGCGGAATTGCATTAGCTAAATCCTATTTCTGTCCATTTTGCTTGGCTGCATACACAGCAGGAATTCTTTTAATAACCATCGATAATTTAGCATATTTTCCTGTAAATAAAGGCTAAAAAATGTGGATGAGAACAAATCCCATTCCTTGTTTCAAGCCCCTGTTCAACCTTCAGTCCCTACACAAATACATTTTCTGGCTTCCAGCAGGAGGATAGGGTTTGGAGAGATATTTCTTTCTGCCCCTCATACAGTGTAACCTCTACAAGGTTTCCCATTCTGCTACTATGAACTGAGTATAAGATACCACCGCATCACTACAGCACCAAGCAATCCTTAACGTACTTCCACAAGTAGAGTGAAGATCTTTTCATGATGAACAATCTTTTTTAACCCTTGGCAACCCCCAATGGTCTAAGTCTTGCAACGAGTGTGGAAATTCCCGCTCTATTTACCACTTCAACAACATCATCACTTAGCTTGTACGCTTCAGGAGCTTCCTCAGCAAGAAGTGCACCATGTGTAGCTCTGACATAAATCCCTCTCTTTTCAAGCCTTGATTTTATTGTATTTCCTCTCAACTTCCTTTTTGCTTCTGCTCTGCTCATCACTCTCCCACTTCCATGGCATGTTGATCCAAAGGTTTCCTGCATTGCTTTCTCAGTACCCAGAAGGACATAACTTGGTGTTCCCATGCTGCCGGGGATCAGTACTGGTTGACCCAGATCGATGTAATCAGATGGTAAATCCTTTGATCCTTTTCCAAAGGCCCTTGTGGCTCCTTTTCTGTGAACACACACCTTAACTTTCTGACCGTTAATTCGATGTTCTTCAAATTTGGCTATGTTGTGAGCGACATCGTAAATAAGATCCATTTCAAGATCCACAGATGACATATCAAAAACTTTTTCGAAGGTTTCTCTTACCCAGTGTGTTATAATCTGCCTGTTGGCCCATGCATAGTTGGCACTTGCTGCCATTCCAGCAAAATAATCCTGACCCTCTTTGCTTTTTATCGGAGCGCAGGCAAGCTGTCTGTCCGGTAGAGAAATATTATACTTTCTCACAGCTCTGTTCAGAACTTCAAGAAAATCAGTACAGACCTGATGGCCCAATCCCCTGCTACCACAATGTATCATCACTGTAACCATGCCCTTTTCAAGGCCCATTATCTTTGCCGCCTCTTCGTTGAATATCTCATCCACAACCTGTACCTCCAGAAAGTGGTTTCCACTTCCAAGAGTCCCCAACTGTGGCCTCCCTCTTTTACGAGCTTTTATACTTACAGCATCACCTTTTCCACCTTTAAGTGCTCCGAGTTCTTCACAGTGCTCGAGATCTTTCTTTGTTCCAAAACCATTTTCAACAGCCCATTTTGCCCCTTTTACAAAAATTTCATCCAGCTCTTCGTTGCTGACTCGCAACCTGCCCTCACTTCCAACTCCCGATGGTACTGCAGTGAAGAGTGTATCAATCAGCACCTTTATTTTATCCTGAACGTTCTCTATTCCCAGATTACTCCTCAGCAATCTGACTCCACAATTTATATCAAAACCTACACCACCTGGAGAGACTACCCCCTCCTCGACATCGAAGGCGGCAACGCCTCCAATCGGGAACCCATAACCGACATGAACATCCGGCATTACCAGTGAAGCCATCTGGATTCCTGGCATTGTGGCTACATTGGCTGCCTGCTCGACCGCATCTCTTTCCAGCATCTGCATAAGCTTCCTGTTAACGTAAAAATAAGCTGGAACCTTCATTCCCGGCTTATAATTCTCAGGAAGTTCCCACTTATAATCAGTAACCTTTTTTAAAATATTCTCCATACTATCACCTCAGAATTTTTTTAACTTGATTTCATGATGTGCTTTGATCATTCAACTTCACTTAATTTAACTTTTATCCTGCTTTTGATTAGTCTTTTGATTAATTCCCGATTAATTGAGATCTGTCAGAAATATTTGATGAGTAGCTAATCAGAAAATCCCGTATGCCAAATTCTGCAGATTGAGAAATTCTGAATTCTCATCAAAAGGGTTATATTTGTACTTTTTTATCATCCAAATATGGAGGAGTTCCTCAGAAGTGCCGAAGTTTTCCTTGACTATTCCGATATGAAAATTCTTAGAGCCTTTAGTAAAGATGAGACTATTTCTAAGGCAATTGTGAAGACTTTTGAAAATCCTGAAAATGCGGGAAAATATCTAATTATTTTGAGAGAGAAGCCTAAAGCACTTTTTGTTGTAGCCAAATTAGCTGAGAGAATATCCTATTTTTTCAAAGGCAATGAGGAAAAAGCAGTTTTCAACCTCTTTCTTAAATCCATACGAATGATAAAAGATTCCGATGATGCATCTCTTAAACAGGGGATTTTTATACTCCTGAAAAACGCAATTGAAAAGAGGATGGATGACGGAGACTATGAGGTTGCCGCTTCCCTGATTTCTGAGTTTTATAATTTTGGTTTCAAAAACCTCTTCAGAAAAATCCTGTTTATCACTTCCGAGCTAGCTGAAAAAAAGGAATTTTCAAAATCAATTAACATCCTAAACCAGCTCACACCATCACCAGTAATAATAGATCTAAAAACTCAAATATTAATTGAGTGGGGCAAATATTTGATCGATATAGGAGATTACAACTCAGCAGAGATGCGATTTAAAGAGGCACTTAAATTAACCGATTCACCAGAAACGAGATCAGAGATACACCTCCTTCTTTCGGGAATCTATGTCAGAATGGAAAGATACAAAGAAGCCTATGAGCTGTTTATGCAGGTCGATGCTCAGAGTCCAAAAGAAGAGATCGAAATTCAAAGAGAGATTGCAAGAATTCTTCTTATATGGGGTAAGAGCCTTGAGAAATCGGGAGATGTTGAATCTGCATTAGAAAAATACAGTGAGGCTTATCAGCTGGCTTTCAGAATAAATGACCATGAATTAACTACCAAGGCCGTAAAAAATGCGAAAAAAATTGTATCCGAAGAGAGAGACGATTAAACTTACCATATTTTTATAGATTACCCATTTTATTTTTTAAGATTTAATATAAATAATGCGGCAATAGCAATAATTGCCATGAGCAGATTGAATCCCGGAATTTTCTGCGCTGGCAGGGATGTCGGAAATGCAGTCTGTGTGGGGATTGCGGGAGTAGGGGAAATAACAGAGACTGGAGTGGTGGGTGATGGTTCTCCCGATGTTTCCACCTCTTCAGCCCCTGTAGTAGCAAGAGGGATAGTGGAAACTGGAGTTGTGGTGGGGGATTGTACGGGAGTTGGTGTATAGGATGTTGGAACTGGAGTTGCTTCAGGAGTTGGTGTAATTTCTGGTTCTGCAGGTTCCTCTACTGATTTCTCCACATTAGCCACATAGCTGTGTTTGAAGTTCCCAAAAGTTGTATTGACATTCAATTCAAGAACATAGGAATCAAAAGCATCATCAGACACAAAAATCTCAAGACTTACATGGTTTCTGAGATCTATTTCATCGATGTGAACTACCTCAGATTTCCATCCATCAGGTAAAATCATATAAATGTCTGCCCCACCCTTCGAATAAGTGTTCGAACTGAAATACACGTCAACAGTATTATTGCCTGTCTTAAGCGCGGTGGGAACTACCAGAATGTCATAGAGATAGGATTTCGCTTGCTTCTCTCCATCAATGGTAACCACAACAATTGCGTATGTGGATTTGATCTTTAAAGACTCATTTGCAACCTCAACTCCTTTTTCATCCAGAATCTGGACATAATAGTTTCCAGGGTAAAGAGTGCCTTCAGTATTTATTTCATAGCGATATTCTCCTTCCTTAAGTGTGTAAAGAAGATAAGTTTCACCTTCATCACTTTTAATCCTCAATGCACCATCTCCAACAAAAACCAAATCGATTTTCAGGGTTTCGCCATATTCCAATTCCTTATTCTCGATTTTAAATGTATAGATTGTAAGAGCAGAACTCAGGCCTGAAAGAAGAATGGTTATAACTAAAACGATGATTATAAGAGTGATCTTCGCTGGAAAAAAATCTGAAACATTCCTGGCAATTTTCCCCATATAAAATAATATGAAAAACATGTATTTTAAGCTGTTCATAAGCCATTTCATTCCTCAACCACATCTAGGGAGGTAATGAAAAAAGATTCCATCCAGATGGGCAAGAGTGTAGGCTTTTGTTAAATTCTGATTGGTCAGCTGAACTCTTGACCTAACTGGAGCGGAGATTCATCCAATCAAAGTACTTCTCAACCTGATTTTTTCAAAAATTTCATTCTGAAGAGAGATCAGAATAACTCCTAAAACGATCAAAACCGCCCCAAAATACTGAGTGGTTGTAAGCGTTTCTCCCAGCATGATGACTGCAAATATGTGGGAAAAAACACCCTCCATTGAGAAAATGACCGCTGCATCACTTGGTTTTGTGTATTTTTGCATGTAATTCTGGGCAATTCTGGCGAAAGTTGTTGCAAACACTGCAGTAATGAATATAGCTATTACAACTCCACCTGTAATGTTAATTTTTTCTGTATATACAAAAGATAATGGTGCAGAAAAAACAGCAACTGCCACAACCTGCCCGAATGCAAGAGATAGAGGATCGTTAATCCTTGAATAATGTGAGATCATAGCTATCTCACCTGCAAAGGCAATTGCGCAGAGAAAGATCAAAAAGTCTCCAAAACTAAACTGCCCATTAAACTCAGAAAGAAAATACAGTCCTGTAAAGGCCAGGAATACGCTGAATAACTCCATACGTGTGACTTTAATTCTATAAAAGATGAAGGCTATAACTGGTGTAAAAACGACATATATTGATGTGATGAAACCAGCATTAGTTGCGGTTGTGTAGTGTAAGCCTGCAGTCTGGAAAGTATACCCCAAAAAAACCAGTATGCCAATTTTAAAACCGGTGCTGAAATCTTTTTTCGTCAATTTTAAAAAAGGAATGAAAAGAAAAGCTGCAATGGAGAATCTTATAGCATTAAATGCAAATGGAGAGATATTCTCAAGTGCTATTTTTATTACAGGAAAAGTGATTCCCCATATAAAGGCAACTAAAAGCAAAACCAGGTCAGCATAAAGCCTCTTCATACTTTACCCTATAGCCTTTATCCAATCACCAAGTTTCCACCTTCAAGTTCAAATATTTTCGTTTTTATAAATTCCAACATAAGGTGTTGTTTTTTCAGTGAGTTTGATGAATACAAGCTGAAGAATCCTTGCATTTTTCTGGAGCCGTATCCCATCCGGGTTGTAAACGACGAGTCCCACTTCGCTCCTGCCTTTATACCCTGCATCCCAGACAGCGGTGAGCAAATTTGCACCACTCCTCACGAGAGTTGATCTTGGTCTGCCAAAAGCCATTAAATCTTCTCCAAGGTTTACTATCTCATTTATATATGCTCTGTAAACTCCTTTTTCAAGAAAAACCCATCCATCTTTATCAAACTCAAGTGTTTCAACTTCAGGCAGCTTTCTCTGAGTGTTATCAAAATCTATCTTTCCCTCACCTGCGATCTTTCCAATTGACTTTAACGTGCAGTCGAAACCATTTGGCTGAACCTGAGTTTCCAGATCGATGTAATCCGATATCAGATTCTCATTCATTATTCTTTTAACGATTTCCTGTTTGGGTAAGACACTACCATAGGGCAAATCGTACACCTCCGAAAAGGGCTTTATATCCACAACCGGAGAACCCGGTAATGCATCAAGTCCCGATACTTCCAATATATTCTTTTCTATTTTCCTAATCCTGACAGCAGTCATTCCAATTCTGTTCGGCCTGTATGGACTCCTTGTTGAGAAAACTCCTCTTAAAGGCCTCTTCCTGTCACCCCTTGGATGCACCTTGAGCTGTTCTTCTGCGAGATGGAATATGTACAGCACCCATATGAGCATTTCTTCATGTAGACCTTCAAGTGCATCTAAGAAGTAAGGAAAAATTTCAACCACGTTTTCCCTCACAACTCTACCGATCTGTTTAACAGAAAAATCTTCAGGGTTAGTATCATTTGCATTAACACCACTGGAGTTTGCATTCATATTCACATCCACCTTCACGACAAGTCATTAATCAATCCTACTCAATCAACCTTTTTTCTTTTTTAATCCTTTTCTCGATCTGGAAAATCTCCGGGATCCTGAGAGTCTGGATTTAAGTCTGGGATCCATGAAATCTACGTAGAATGAATCATATTCTTTGTAATTGCCAGTTAATTTTGCTATTTCCACTGCAATTATATGGGAACAGGGAGCTTTTCCCTTTAAATTTATGTTAAAATCTCTGCAAGTACAGAATTCCTCTTCCACGATGTATTCTTCCTCACCCACAGCAATGAAAAAATCTCTGTATTTCTTGATTCGATCCTCTTTTAGATACCAATATGCCTTTTCTCCTCTCTTCCCGTAGGTAAGAAGAAGATTTTTATAAAGTTCATAAGATATGCTTTCTTTAAGAGATTCAACAATATTCAACGGGAGTTTAAAACTCTTTGATTTTTTCATAAGAATTTTAATTCAATCATTGTAAATCACTGTATCAACCTCTACTACCCTTCGTTCAACCTTTTTTTACCATCTCTTTTAACCATAATACCTATATCATTCATCACAGCCCTTCAATTCAACTTTCATAACCTTCATCAGAATCCTCTTCAATCTCACTGGCATCTATTTCCGAAAGTAATACGACCGTATTAATAGCATCAATACCATCAAGCCAGTTCAAAACGAGCAATTCGTCATCAGGAATATCCAGTTCGGGCATTTTTTCGCCCTTCAGTATTTTCACACCCATTTTTGCAATGAGTTCAAATGCTCCGTTCAGATCTCCTTCCTTTTCCTTTTTTATCGCTTCTCTTAAAAGAGAATCAAAATTCTTTTTGCTTGATTTACCCTGCAAATACATAGTTGATGATGCAAGGATCGTTTTCATACTCTCCCTTGAGAAATCAAAAAAATCCATCTTAAACTGGTCGTTAAATCTGTATTTTTTATCCAGAAGTTTTGCCATCTCTTCAAGCTCTTTCAAGGCTTCTTTTTTAGTGATCTCCCTATTTTTAACAGCCCTGATTACATACATACATGCAACAACGAAATCCTCTATCATCTGATCGAATACCACAAAACTCTCCGCACTATCAAAATCCAGTTTCTGCTCATTAATCCTATCCACCCAGTTCTTCAATCTATCTTCAGTGTAGAATGCCATTTTATCCCTCCGGCAAGGAAATCGAATTGTATCGTTATTGGATTCAATCAGGTATGCTTTTTAACCTTAGTGTGAACCCAAGATTTCCCAAACACCCAATCGCAAAAGCTTAATAAAAATTTATTGTTTTAGGCCCATGGCCAGTAAACTTTTCTTCACCGACTGGGAAGGTCCGTGGATAGTCACAGACTTCGCCCTAGAGCTATCACGCTATCTGTTTGATAACACATCTTTTTTCGAAAAATTGAGTCAGTATGACGATTACCTTGTTTATTTAAGGTGTAAAAGCGGTTATGAAGCTGGTGATACCCTCAGATTGATTGCTCCATTCATTGTCTCATCTGGTATTACTTCCGATGAACTCAAAAGGCTGGCAGTAAGGGTTGCAAGATACGTTAAAGGAGCTGACAATGCGATTAGAATTCTCCAGAGAAGATATACGCCCGTTGTCATATCAACGAGCTACATGCAGTATTTGGAGGCTACCGCCAGAAAAATAGATATAAAAGGATACCTCCATGGAACCCTTCTAGATCTGGAACGCTTTTCAGATGTTTTCGATGAAGAAGATAGAAAGGAGGCTGAAAAAATTATTAAAAAGATATCAGAACTTCCGGAGATAAAGATGGATGTCGTCAACAGAAAGATAGATCCGGAATCCATAAAAACTATTGAATATCTCGATGCTCTTTTCTGGGATGCTCAATCAGACTCGAAGTTCATAAGAAAGATGAGAATAGTTATCGACAGCATTAAGGTTATAGGCGGAAGAGGAAAACTTGAAGTTGTAACAAGTTACACAAAAACCATGGATAAAAAGGAGATCATAGCCATTGGAGATAGCATATCAGACCACGTGATGCTCGACTGGGTAAGGTCAAATGGGGGTTTAGCTGTCTCATTCAATGGAAACGAGTACTCACTCACACACTCAACACTGGCTATAATAAGCGATTCAGCCTTTTCTGAGGCTGCAATAGTTGATATTTTTCTCAGAGGAGGCATCCCATCTGTAAGAGAATTTGTTGAGGAATATGAGAGAAATGGATTGAAAGCGCTGGAGAGAGAAAATCTGGATGACGAGGTGGTTGAAGGAATTTCTGATTCCGATACCAGATTTTACTGGCTCAATGAAGAAAACTTCCAGAAGGTTCTTTCAGAATCTATTAAGATGAGAAAAAAGGTCAGAGGAGAGGCTGGAAAGCTTGGTTGAGTTAAGTATTCGAGTTAAAATGGTTAAAAAATTAATCTGAGAAGGGGGGTAATGGAATGCCGGAAGTTATTGGTTTCGGGGCTTTGAATCTGGATAAGATATATCGAGTGGACAAAATACCCGGAAAAGATGAAGAGGGGTTCGTTAAAAGTTTAGAAGTTCATCCCGGAGGTAGTGCTGCAAACACAATAGTCGGGCTATCAAGGCTTAATGTGTCAACCGGATTCATTGGAAAGGTTGGAAACGATAACGAGGGAAAGATACTCATGGAAGATTTCAAAAACGAGAGAGTTGATACCTCGGGCATAATAAAAAGTGAGGGGAGAAGCGGAAATGCAATGATTTTTGTAGATGATGATGGTCACAGAGCCATTCTGGTTGATCCTGGAGTAAATGATACCATAAACTATGACGAGATAAATCTTAACGCCTTGAACTCTGCCAGACTTATCCACTTAACATCATTTATCTGCAAAAACGGTCTTGCGTCGTTTGAAAGTCAAAAAAAGATTATAAAAGAGCTGGATCTGGAAGTCAGTTTTGATCCCGGATTGATTTATGTTGAGAGAAGCTTCAAAGAACTCGAGGAGATACTGAAAAGAACCACAATCTTCATGCCAAACAAGACCGAAATCGAACTTTTGATGGGTATAGACTACAGAGATGCCTGCCATGAGCTTATAGAAACTGGATGTGAAATAGTAGTGGTTAAAATGGGTGAAAAGGGCTGCTATATTACCAATGGAAAGGAAGAATACAACGTAAAAGCCATTCCCACGAACGCCGTCGATACCACAGGGGCGGGAGATGCCTTCAATGCTGGCTTTATATATGGATTTATCAGAGGTAAATCTCTGGAGGAATGCGGGAAAATAGGAAACTTTGTTGCATCCAGAAACATTCAAAGTGTTGGTGCAAGAGCCGGACTTCCCTGGGAGGATGAACTGCTCAGCTTGAGATAGATCGACTTGATGTAGAGGTATCTACAATCCAGATTCAAAGCCAGATTCAAAGCCAGATTCAAAGAAAGAGCTTAGTGTGGACTGAAAATACATTTTCAATCGGGACTTCCAGAGGGTTCCAGGAGTTCTCAGACTGAGTTCAGCCTTTCTGAGAGCTTCATCAACGCTGTCAAAAATTTCAGGTCTGGTTGAGAGGGCTTTCCTCACTCCCTCCTCAACCACCCAGACGCCGAGAGGTGCATGGTATTCAGGCCGTATCTCCCTCAAAATGATAACGTTTCCCTTTCTTTTGAGTTTACTGAGATACTCAAGAGCAGGAAGCCTTGCAGCATAATACCCTCCACTCAAAATTGAATAGTCTTTTTTGGGAATTATGTCCTCTCCATCACAACCAATCCAGGTCCTTTCCTGACTCCAGAAGCTCTTTTTCATCCAGATCTCCACTAACTGAAAACGATATTCGCCCTCTGTTATAATTATCTCAAAGTGATTGCCGAAATGATCAAAGCTGAAGAGCATCGTTTTATCCACCGACGGATAAACAGATATTTCCTTCTTTATCTCCTCACCAAGTAAATCATGAACCGCTGTTATGCTCCACCTTGTTGGCACGAGTTTTCTGTTTCTCTGTTCGCCCAGCATTCCAAGCGAAAAAATCTTCTGAAGATAATATGTCGTGAAACCTGAATCAAAAAGTGATTTTACGGCTTTTATCGCCTTTAGATCATCATAATAAACTTTTTCAACTTTCTTCGGAATTTTTGGATTTTCAGCAAGCTCAACCTTCTCCACTCGAGCTGAGATTCCAATGGGTTGTGCTGTGTCATCAAAGGTGGCTCTTCTGATTACCTTTTCTATTTCGGCTTCAAGATCAACCGGTTTCACACTTGCAGTTGCCTCCTGAACGTTCATGAGGTACCGATCAGGATTGGAAGCAAAATGCACATCAAGTTTTTTCATACCTCGAATCAGAGACATCCTTAAGGAGATGATATCTTCAACGCTCCCCTGCCAAAGCCATGGGGAGTCAAGACATTCAGGATTTTCTAAACTGGCGGATATCAGGGGACCTATCATCACTGCCGGATACCCAATTCTTCCCACGAAAGCTGAAGGAGGTGTGGGCTTCTCAATACTGCCTTCCCTGATCATATCTGCCCTTAAAAATCTGAATTTCTGCAGAAGTGGGCATTTTTGCCTTCCACACAGAAGGTTTCCCTTGCAAACTGCACAGTTAAGCACAGCAATATTACCCTCGATTAATTAATGAAAGTTTTGTTTGAGATGAAAGTGGTTTTTTGAACAGAGAAGTTAAACAGAAGCCAGAATAAAATTTAATCGAACTTAAAGAAAATCAAAAAAGATGAATCACAAATTAAGAAAACAAAATTAAAAAGTGCTTATCTCCCCATTTATCACCATTTCAGTTACTTTCGAGATGTCATTGAGCCATTCTTCGGCTATAACTTTCACCTTACCTTCCATTTTTTCCACATCGTACCCCTTTTCAGGAAGTATCTGGATACTCAGTGCACGCGGATTGTCAATCGGCTTTCCGATCTGAGAGAGAATTTTAACATAAACCTCCTTTATTCCGTCAACTGCCTCCACACAGTCGTTGGCTATCAGCCTTGCAAGCAGATTGTATATTTTGCCAACATGGTTAATCGGGTTTTTACCGCTTGATGCTTCCATGCTCATGGGTCTACCGGGAGTTATAAGGCCGTTAGCTCTATTACCCCTTCCGACACTCCCATCATCTCCGTTCTCCGCAGATGTACCGGTTACAGTGAGATAAACTATTTTACTGTCATAATCATCAGCCGTATTGATATTGACATTTACTTTCCTCTCAGTATACTCAGAAGATATCTCAGAAACAAACTCTTTTAGTTCATCTTTAAGGGCAATGTAATCCCTTATACTCCCAAGATGTTTGCCCACAAAGGCACAGGCGATTGTAAGGTTGATTTTGTCCTTTTCTCGAAGTCCCATCACCTTTACATCCTCACCAATGGCCGGATTCTTTCTTCTGAATTCATTATATATCTTCCTCTCAACATTGTAAACGAGGTTTTCAGTCTCACTGAGTGGAGCATAGCCTATGCCAAATGAGGTATCATTGGCATGAGGGATGTGGTTCGTTCCTCTTTTGAAGACTTCCTTTAAATCTGTACTGCCCTCCCCTATTTTAATATCGAATACGATGTCTGTCTCCGGGTCAAGATTTTGCATCGCATTTCTGATATACTCCTTTGCCGCTTTGAGAGCTATTTTATCCGCAGGAATACATATTCCATCAAAAAGTTTTGTCGCTCTCCCCACAAGGAGGACATAAATCGGTTCAATAACCTCTCCTCCTTCAAAATCGGGTTTTGCTCTTCCTGCCACAATTTGAGTTTCATCAGTATTGTGATGCAAAACAAAACCTAATCTTTTCAGATACTCTTTACTTAAAGCCCTGCTCATTGATTCTGCAATTCCGTCAGCCAAGCTATCAGGATGTCCAATACCCTTTCGTTCAACAATTTCTATTAATTGATCCTCCAATGGTGTGTGAACTACCCTTTCAATGAATACATTTTTCATGAGTATCACCCACAACAGGTTGATATCAAGAATATAAATATTCTCCTGCTTACTTATTACAAATAGTAATTTTATTGGAAAAATCGGGATGCGAAATCGGGATGCGAAGACTTAAATTCGCTTACAGTTTATTTTTTTTATGGTTGAAAGACCAGAATCTGAATCATCAAAAGCTGAGAAAACCGAGTTTTTTACAGATAGAGTAGGCGAGGTCATTTTCATAACTGAATTTGTTCCAGAAGAGAGAGATAACCTTATAAAAATGTATTTAGATTTCAGTAAGGAAAAGAGGTGCTGTGGTTTGCCTCCAGTTAAAAAAGAGATGATTAAAAGCTGGATCGACTATCTTGATTCAAACGGATTTATGTTTATAGCAAAACATGGAGAGAGAGTTGTTGGTCACATTGCTGCAGTTCCGGTAAATAGCAGTGCAGAAATTGTTATCTTTGTTCATCAGGATTACGAAGGAAAGAATATTGGGAAAAAGTTGATACGAATGATCGAGAAAACTATTCAAAAAAAGGATATCAAGAAGATGCTGGCAAATACTGAAGAGGGAAATAGAGTTGCAATTAAACTTTACTCAGAACTCGGGTTTAAAATAGCTGAAATTAAAAAAGGGTTTATTACCTTTGAGAAAGAAATAAACAAATAATTTCAACCCGAACTAACAAAACCATACAAAAAACTGACCGAATTCCTATTCTTCCGATTTATTTTCAGTTTCAGTAAGCCTTTTTTCAAGATCATCAAGTGAGAACTCCTCAACAATCTCGTAATTTCCGATGCTTATCCATATCATTTGATTTTTATTGGGTGGTTTATTCAGAATTTTTGCCCCTGTTTTTTCGTCCTCAAGGAGAATGATTGCCTCGGATCCATCCGGAAATTTAATCCTTTTCATGTACGCCACCAATCAATTAAATTTCGATGGGTTTAAAATAGTTAGTGATTTCAAGCAGTTTTTGTGTTGAGGCAAAAACTACAAAAATCAATCAACAAAAATTAAAATTCTAATAAATCACTCTGTGTAAGTAATAGGAGGTATACTGCCTAATCCAGAGCGGTATTGTCATGTAATCGAATGACATATTGACTTTAACAACACTATCTCTGTTGCCTATCTTATTTTTTAACTTCCTCCTTACACCTTCATCCAGTTCAGCCAAAGTTCTGCCCTTAGCAATAAAGTCCTCATCCTGAGGCAATCCATTTTTCCCATCATGAATATATATGAAATTAAAATGCAGAGAGATTTAATCAGGAAAAAAGAGGGAAAATACAGAGCTTTGGTTGAGGACATCAACGACTGGGTTTTTGAGATCAATGAGAACTTTGAAAACTCTCTCAAAGTTCAATATATTTCAATCTCCCACTTTTCTCGCCCCTCAGAAATCCTTTTGACACGAGCTGAGAAATTCTTTTTTAGCTGTGTTTCTTGCGATACCATTTTTTCCAAAACATCCTTCAAAATTAGGGTTTCTCTCCTATCAAGGACAGTGAAAAGAGATTTTCCTATCAAATCATCCGGAGACTTTTCAATAATATCGAATGATCCACTGCTCGAATATGTTTGATTATTTCATTCATAAGATAAGGAAGAGTGAAGCTCTCCAATTGTAATGATTAAGAATTTGGAAATTTTTTGACAACATCTGACACTTTTTTTGACGATATGCTAAAATAAATTAAAGAACCAGAATTTGTTTCCGAGATTAGGAAAACGGAAATGGGTTATAGAGGTGAAAGTATGGTAGAAGAGATATGTCCCAATTGTGGATCACCGATGGAAATAGTGAGAATGAGTGAAGAAGAGATTCTTCGATGCACATCTTGTGAATACGAAAGAGCTCTAATAGCGGTAGAACCTTGGGATCCGGCAATAGATGGCTTTCTTACAAAGTACTCGATAGTAGCAGGGATTATTCTAACGGCGATTCTATGGATAATCATATACTCTACAATACTCAGCCAGTATAAGGGGTGATTAGTTTAGAGGTGATATGATGGCAGAAGAAAGGAAATGGTATACCGGAATGTTTTCAACCGAAGACTGGTGGGCTTTCTGGCTTGGAACATTCTTTGTATTGCTTGGAATAATTACATCACTGAGCGGAGTTGACCTCGTCGGATGGATCATAAAGTTTGGTAAGTGGGTGGCCATAGAGAAGTCATTCAAGGCATCTCATCCTGACCT